>Ga0194112_10001015_pt1 | contig 41232 bp, 41 predicted proteins | sample TA2MahC400mmetaG_FD_146191 | JGI IMG/M metagenome (GOLD analysis project Ga0194112, IMG submission 146191) | Freshwater microbial communities from Lake Tanganyika, Tanzania - TA2015016 Mahale Deep Cast 400m | ecosystem: Environmental > Aquatic > Freshwater > Lake | place: Tanzania: Lake... | reverse complement strand
TATGGGAACTTCTCCTGAGGTCGCCAGTTTTACTACCGCTACAGGGATAACCGCGGATGTCCCTATGGCTTGTCCCACCGATAATTTTGGCCTGCGCCTAGATGATTTCTATTTAACTTTTGCTACCGTAGCCGCAAATAAAAAATACATAAAAGAAAGATCCGACCTTGCGCTTTATCACAACAAAGGCCCGCGTCAAAACATCAGCATGGCCGATTATTTCAAAGGTGAGTTTATCGGAACACATATTCTTTTAGGTCTTTTAAGAGGCACTTTACGCTCATTGAGATCTCAGGGGCAGATACGCGAAGATAATCCGCAAAACTTAATACGCATCCTAGAGACGGTCAAAGCATCCCTCCAGAGTAACAGTAAAACCGAAGATGAATTTTTGCGTCAGCAGATATTAGAAGCAGTAGGAATAGCGACATATCTGTCCACATCGCTGGAAAATTCTCTAAAAAAAGTTAACGATGATGCGGTGCTGGCGGAAAAAAACAGGCAAATAAGCGCTTTTAAAGCGCAATTCCATCTCAATGAAGCTGATCCGAACGCTGTGCTGCGCGAAGAAATCAAGGCATTTCTGGTAGCCGAAATTGATAAAGAGATAGATTTCCTAAATGTATGGGCACAATTAAGCAGGCAAGGCAACGAGGAAACGACGGCGCGTCGCAGTGGTATGTTAGGTGAGGATAGGATAAAAGGCGGATCCGCAGAAACAACTTATACTGCCCAGCAATTAAAGGATGCTCTGATCAGTCACGTGCTTGACCTAAGACGAGGCGAGTATGCTAAAGAGCCGATGAGCGCCGGAGAAATAGACGATAACGCGCGGTTGGTTTTAACCTCCGGCGAGGAACATATAGTTTTAAACGGCGCAGTTATGCCGGTTTATAAAAAAGACGGTTATTACTGGATTGAAGGCGGCGGGATGCCGGAGCGCGATATCCAGGATAGGATGGAACGCGAGCGCCAAGCGCAAGCCGGCGGCACCGGGGAGGCGGGCTCGCTAAAAGGAACGGTTGAAGAAGAAGATGCGGCTGAAGAATTTTTAACCCAGAGAATAGATATCCAAAAACTAAATAGAGACTTTGTCGGCATAATTGCGATTTATGGGTATATCCCTTTTAAGAAATTATATGTGGCTGCCGGGGCAGATGCCTGGCTCCTATTCCAACAAAGCCTGCCCGCTGTGAAAAAGCTCTTTACTGACCAGGAATTTAAAACCTATTGGCCTGACCTGGTGCGCTTAGGCATTGCCAGCGGCACAAATGCCTGGTTCCTATTCCAATACGGCCTGCCCGCTGTGAAAGCCCTTATTATTGACAGAGCTACTTTAAACCAGATAGGCGATGACCTGGTGCGCCTGGGTGTGGCTGCCGGGGCAGATGCCTGGGACCTATTCCGATACGGCCTGCCTGTTGTGAAAGCCCTTATTATTGACAGAGCTACTTTAAACCAGATAGGCGATGATCTGGTGCGCTTAGGCATTGCCAGCGGCACAAACGCCTGGCGCCTATTCCAACACGGCCTGCCCGCTGTGAAAGAGCTCTTTACTGACCAGGAATTTAAAACCTATTGGGAGATGGTAATGCCTGGTTTAAGAGCCGATGCAGACTTGATATTGCGGATAAGAGCGCAATCTCAGGCTATGGATAGGCAAATATCAGATGCGGCAGTAGCACTTATACTTTTTAAGGCTAAAGCAGAAAACGGCTTAAGGAACGCAGAGGTTAACGAAAGATTTTTAGAAAAACAGATTAAGGAGATTAGCGCGCTTGAGGCTGCCTCTATTGGCCCCGCTGTCGGTTTTAAGGTGCATCTCTATAGCAGGCCGAATACGCAGGAGCCCGATAAAAATGAGCAGGCCCTTAGATACCTGGCCGCGCCTATTTATGGCCTTGAATGGCGTAGAGAAGGGGCCTTATTAAAAGGCGTGGAGGCCTTGGAACACGAAATACTATTTCCTTCCACCATTTCTGAAAGAGTCAAAACAGATTTATTCTATTATCTTTGCGAAACAAACATGTTTGACCGCGCCAGATATGAAATTGAGCTACAGTTAGCCTTTGCCGGCAATCTTACGGAGGAAGCCAAATACATTGAATTTGCCCTGCTTGCCAGCAGATTTTATGAAAAAGGGTATCCTAGGGATGTGATCTCGCTTATGGGCAAACAATCCAGCGTTCTCATCTCAGGCGGCGGCGTGGTTAAGCCGGTAAACGGGCAAGCGCCTAAGACTAAAGAAAGAACTGATTATCTGGGATTGCTGCTTCCCTATTACGATCCGGCTGATGCAGGTGAAATCTTCCATTTAGACAATCAAGAGCTTATTTATGGCTCAACAAGACTTGCCCAGGGAGTCTATCAACTTATTCGGAATATAAAATTGCTAAACGCGGCGCTGATAGAATACATAAAAGAAGATTCAGACCCAAGCAAAAACCGAGGTTTAGCGGCGATATACAGGATGTTTAAGGGGGATATTAGGGATAAGGCAAAGGAATTTGGCATTCCTGTTGCGGCTTTTGAGGCTATCTGGCGGGGAGATTATGATAGGCGAAAAGACACTGCTGCTATTGAGATTTGGCCCCAGCTTTATCCGCATTTAAACAAGCTATATCAGACAAAAATGGATAATCCTAGGCTCCATCCTGCCTTCCAACAGCTTTTGAGCGATTATGCGGCTATGGTGGAAGATTGTATAAATAAAAACGGGAAACCGGTAGCAGCTACTAAAACAAAAGAAGCTTTAACCGCCGCCCAAATCCTGAAAATATTACAGTCTAAATACGGCGACCGCCCCGGTTTAGCCGAGTATGCCCAGCAGCTGGCCAAGGAAGGGACCGCTACCACTGGAGAAGAGGTTTTGGCAGCTTATGCGGATTATACGAGGCGCAACCCCGGCGCCTTTGCGCGCTGGGGATGGACCAATAAAGATAACCCCGCTGCCCAGCAGCCGCAAGCCGGCGGCACCGGGGAGGCGGAGCCTACCGGCGGCAAAATCACCCGTCAAGCTACTGGAGTAGAGAGGTTGGATAAGGCTAATCTCAGAATCGGTGAATTACTTAAAGGCAGGACGGATAAATTAACCGTTGTGGATATCGGACCCGGTTTTAATACTGCGGACGAACCATGGATTACTACGGCCAGGTTGCGCCAGACGCTAGCGGCTAACGGGCTTGATGTCCGCATGATAGGCGTAGATAACCAAATGCCGGAGTATGCGGTATGGATAAACAATGATTCATTTGACGATTTCAGCGTAGGTTTTTATGCGCTTTATGATGGCGATGGGAACCTCTATGGCGTCGTCAATGATAAAGCATCGAAAGGCCTTGATGATTTAACGCCTCAACAGATCCGGAGAATAAACGCGGTAAGGGATGAATTGTGGCAAAAAGGCGGCGGCGAAGGTCGGCTTGATATGGACATGAATTACATATTTTTCCATCCGGTAGAGCATTATGCGCCGGAGGCGGGTATTGAGCCGGTAAAAGGCGATTTGTTCGGCTTAAGATTGGCAGAACAGGCGGACTTGATCAGGGTTAGCAATGTCCTTATGCACTATCCGCCAGAGCAGAGAAGATTAGCGTTAGAGAGGTTGAAAGTTCATTTAAAAGAAAACGGATACCTGTTTTTATCTACAAATGATAATACAGTGGGCGGGCATGAATATGTAATTTATAGAAAAACAGGCCAATCGCTGGAAATTGTAGAGTTGGGGTTTACTATAGATGAGCACGTGCAGTATGACATCATAGGGACTGAGTTATGGGAGAACGGCGCCAGCATTGTATTAAACACCCCTTTTGCGGCGGAATTAAAAGCTGTCCGTGCACGTATGCAGGGTCAGCGGTTTGCATCATATGCGGATAAAATGGCAGAGGGTTTACGCCAGCTTGGCTATGATGCGTACATTAATGTATCTGGAGATTTAGCAATCAGGTTCGGATCTGGCACGAAAGATCCTGAACTTAACCGAATTAAACCGAACAATTTCGATAGCCGGGGGTCATTAGGGCAAGATAGCAAAAGTGATACTTTTATAGTAACAGAACAAAAAGATACCGGCAAGGGCGGTATCGATTTCAGCGGCAATATGCCCATTGCTATTCAGCCGATGGGCGGTTTGCGTACCATCCAGCCCTCTAGCCCTCTAACTTTCCAGCGCGAAGTCAATCCCGAATTAGCCAAAGAATGGCAGGAGATAGAGCGGATGCTGGCGGCGAATATCACCCCGTCACCGCAGAGGATAAAGGAGTATTTGCAGGGTTGCGTGGCAGGCGGCTGCGCGGATAAGGAAATAGATAAGGTGCTCGGCTGTATTGCGGATATTATGCGCATGGAAGAGGAACGCTGCACCGGCAGCGATGAATCGTTGAAAGAAATCCTGGTGATGCTGGAGCAGAAACCGAGCGCAGAATTTGCGGCTGCGCTGCAAAAGATAGATGTTCTACCCGGCGAACCGGCGGTGATAAAATAGTAAAAAATAGGTGTTAGATTTGATGGGTAACCACGTCTATTATAGTGGTAGAGGTTAAATCACAATACACAATATACAAATTACAAACAAATTACAATACCAAATGACCGAATACCAAAGCAAAATATATAATTTAGAAGAAAGGACTTTGGAATTTTCCAAAGGGATAATTAGGTTATGCGGTAAGTTGCCAAAAGACGTGATTAACTTAAGATTAATTGGCCAACTAATAGATGCCTCCGGTTCCGTGGGCGCAAATTACAGAGAGGCAAATGAGGCATTAAGCAAGAAGGATTTTATACATAGAATGAAGATTACAAGAAAGGAATGCAAGGAAAGCAGCTATTGGTTAGAACTATTAAAGCAAGCCAATCAGGCTTCACAGGGGAAATCATTACGTTTATTAAAGAATCGCAAGAGTTGAGGAATATATTTACCGCTATTATTTGCAAGGCACAATAGAGAAGTTTCGGTCATTGTAATTTTGGATTTGTATATTGTTTGTAATTTGTGATTTGGAATTTGTTATTTAATAAAAGGGGCGTCCTGCCTTTCACGGTCTATCAGCCCAAAAAAGGCCAAATACAGAGGCGCCCCTTTGTTTTAATCCCGCCTTAAATTTCCTTGATACTTCCAAAAATCTATGTAAAATGGAAGTAGGAGTAAATGACGATGATTCTAAAGTTAAGCAGGCATAATCAGGCAAAAGAAATTGAGTTTGAATTAAGATTTTTGCAATCGCTTTCGCTTAAAGAACGCTTTGAGATGATGTTTAAAAAATCAAAAGAAATGGCCGGTCTATTAAGAAAAAATGGACGCCGAAAACCTTCTGAAATCATTAAAAGAACATAGGGTAGATTTCGTAATTATTGGCGCGACCGCTTTTCCAGTTCATGGATATGCCCGCGCAACTTTAGATATTGATATTTTTATTAGGCCAACTATAGCCAACGCCGAAAAGACATGGCAAGCTTTAAAGGCATTTAGTAGCCGATATTAAAATAGAAGAATTGCTTCAGAAGAAATTACTCATTCGGCAGTATGCGGTAGAGACAGATATTCATCCTTTTGTAAAAGGCATAACCTTTGAGGAGGCGTGGAAAAATAAAGTAAGAGCAAAATTTGGCGGCACTTTCGTTTACTTTGCTTCCTTAAAGGATCTTATAAAAATGAAACGCGCGGCTGGTCGGCCTAAGGATTCGGAAGATCTCAAATATTTAAAGAGACTAAGATGATTATCACAGAGCAGAAACCCATTCAGCAGATTATAGATAGCTTAAAAGGCTATACTAAGATATTCCTGGTCGGCTGCGGCGAGTGCGCCGCTACCGCTAAGACCGGCGGAGAGCCGGAATTGGCCGAAATGAAAGCGCTGTTAGAGGCGCAGGGTAAAACCGTAGTGGGGATGTGTATTCCTTCCGCGCCTTGCGTGGCCAGCCAAATCAAGACCGAAATAGCCAAGAATACAAAGGCCTGGCGCGAAGCTGAGGCAATTTTAGTTTTGGCCTGCGGCTTGGGAGTGCAATCAGTCAAGGATAATGACCGGCTGGGCTTAGTAGCCATACCCGCCTGCAATACCTTATTCGGCGCGGTAATGGATGCCCAGGGTAATTTTTATGAAAAATGTTCTCTTTGCGGAGAATGTGTCTTGGATGTTACCGGCGGCATTTGCCCGATTACGCTTTGCGCCAAGGGATTATTAAACGGCCCTTGCGGCGGGATGAATAAAGGTAAGTGCGAGGTGGATAAGGACAAAGATTGCGCCTGGGTGTTAATTTACCAGGAATTAGAAAAGCGTAAAAAACTGGATACGTTAAAAAAAGTACAAAGCCCGAAGGACTATAAAAAAGGCCTAAAACCACATAAAATGGTAATGACAGATGACAAAATCTAAAGCACGAAATAACCGAATTCCAAGTTCCAATAACCAAACAATAACCAATAACCAAATCTCAATAGCCAAACGCGGCGTTCTTAGAGATTTTATTTGGTGATTGGTTATTGAATATTGTCCCGCGCTAAAATTAAAATTTAGCGGGATCCCGACTTTGTCGGGAGAATTTGTTTGGTAATTGTATCTTGGTTATTGGTGATTTCATAATGATTCCTCATTAATATGAGCGATTTAAATTACAGCGAAAAAGTGATGGAAAATTTTATGCATCCGAAGAATGTCGGAGAAATTCCCGATGCCAATGGCGTAGGCACTGTTGGAAATGCTATCTGTGGCGACATTATGAAGATGTATATTAAGGTTGAGAATAACATAATTGTTGATGCTAAGTTTAAAACTATGGGGTGTGGCGCGGCTATTGCGACCAGCTCAATGGTTACCGAAATGGTCAAGGGCAAGACCATTGAAGAGGCGCTGAAAATTTCCAATAAGGCGGTAGCTGAGGCCTTAGGGGGCTTGCCGGCCATAAAAATGCACTGTTCGGTTTTGGCCGAGCAGGCGCTTCGGGCAGCCTTAGCGGATTACTACAAGAAAATCGGCAAAGACCCCAGCGCCTTTTCCCGTCCAGATATTTCAGGCGCGGACGGGATCCCGCCCGAGAATCATCAACATGGGACGGGAGAGCCCAAGGCCGACGCCCACGAACATTAAATTAAATTAGCACCGTTTGCAAACCCAATCGGGTAACGTTTTTAAATTTAAGATTGTAAGTGTACCTAGGCAGAGGGTACAGTTACGAGATTAAATTCGTAAACGCTGCAAGATTGAATTAGCAAACGGTGCTATCTATGTGGCATTGACCCCGTTACAATTTCTGAGAAAGCCCTTAAAATGAAACCAAAGGCAAAATTTGACATCATAGCCAATTTTGGGAATGCCAGCCGTGTGGTAAAAATTGTAACGGGGTTGACAAAGCAGCAAATCCGTAGTAAACTCTTACTTAAGTTAAAATCACAGAAGGAGGAGGAACGAGAAAGAAAAAGCGGGTTAATTAAGGATAAGCTTTTTCGGACGCAACTTTTTCAAAAGGCAAAGACAGTGATGTTTTATCTCTCGTTTGATGGCGAGGTAAACACAAAAAGAATGATAGAGGAAGCTTTAAAATTAGGTAAGATAGTCGCGGTTCCGGTTTGCGGCAAAAAAAGAGCAATCAAGCCCTGCGTATTCTCCGAGAGGGCCAGGCTTAAAAAAGGCCCTTACGGGGTATGCGAACCCGCGATAAAAGAAACGATTAATTTAGAGGACTTAGGCCTTGTGATTGTGCCAGGAGTCGCCTTTGATAAAAAAGGCAACCGTTTAGGCCGCGGTAAAGGCTGCTACGATTATTTTTTGCGTAAGTTACCCCGGAGAATACCGGCTGTTGCCCTGGCATTTGATTTCCAAATCTTACCGAGCATCCCCGCCACCAAAAGAGATATCTGCGTCAATAAAGTCATCTTTGCCTAGTCAAACATAAGGGCCTAACCTGTAATTTATCGGTCCAAATTTTCACCGCCAGCAATTTCATCGAAGGAGGTCGTTTAAGCGATGTTAAATACAATTGTATTTTCCATAGTTGTGGCGTTAATCTCGGTGTATGCCGGTTATGCATTAAGGAAATATATAGCGGAAAAAAAGATTCAGGATGCCGAAGAAAAGGCCAGGCAAATCTTAGAAGAGGCCAAAAAACAGACGCAGGACCGTAAGCGCGAAGTAGAGCTGGAGGCAAAAGACCTGCTCTACCGCATGCGCCAGGATTTTGAGCGCGAGACCAAAGACCGGCGCCAGGAAATTGCCAATTTAGAAAAAAGGCTGGCGCAGAAGGAAGAGAATATTGACCGCCGGCTCGGCCTTTTAGAGGCAAAGGAAAAGGAAATCGGCCTAAAGCTGGATAACGTAAAAAAACAGGAAGATGCCATAAAGGCAAAGGATAATCAGCTCCACGCCCTGATTGCCGAAGAGAAGGAAAGATTGCAGAAGATCGCTTCCTTGTCCGCCGAAGAAGCAAAGCAGATTTTACTCAGCCGTTTGAATGAGGAGTTGAGTATGGAAAAGGCGGTGCTCATCAGGCGGCAGGAAGAAGAGATGCGCAGCGCGGCGGAGAAAAAGGCCAGGGAAATAGTCAGCCTGAGTATCCAGAAGTGCGCGGTGGAGCATACGGTAGAATCCACGGTGAGCGTGGTCAATTTGCCCGGCGACGAGATGAAGGGCAGGGTCATCGGCAGGGAAGGAAGGAATATCCGCGCCTTTGAAATGGCCACCGGCGTGGATGTGATTATTGATGATACGCCGGAGGCGGTTACCTTGTCTAGTTTTGATACTGTGCGCCGGGAAATAGCGCGTATCAGTTTGGAAAAGCTTATTTCCGACGGCAGAATCCATCCGGGAAGGATTGAAGAGATAGTAGAGAAGACCCAAAAGGAGATGGAAGACAAAATCCGCGAAGAGGGCGAACATGCCGCCTTTGAGGCCGGGGTTAACGGCTTGCATCCGGAGCTGATTAAGCTCCTTGGCCGGTTGAGATACCGCACCAGCTTTGGCCAGAATGCCCTGCAGCATTCCAAGGAAGTTTCTTTTATTTTGGGCGCCTTGGCTTCGGAGATAGGGCTGGACTTTCGTATGGCCCGGCGCGTCGGCCTGCTGCACGATATCGGCAAGGCGGTTGACCACCAGGTAGAAGGCACGCACGCTAAAATCGGGGCAGACCTTGCCAGAAAATATAACGAGCCGCAGGAAGTGGTGCAGGCGATAGAATCCCATCACGAGGAGGCCGCGCCCCAGAGCCTCTACGCGGTTTTAGCCGTGGCCGCGGATGGCATCAGCGCCTCCAGGCCCGGGGCAAGGCGCGAAACATTAGAGACCTATATTAAGAGGCTGGAGAAACTGGAGTCCATCGCCAATGTTTTTAAGGGCGTAGAAAAATCTTTTGTCATCCAGGCCGGCCGCGAGATCCGGGTTATTGTGCAGCCCGAAAAGATTACGGACAGCGAGGCGATTAATATGGCGCGGGATATCCGCAAAAAAATAGAAGAAGGTATGGAGTATCCCGGGCAGATTAAGGTGACAGTAATCAGGGAAACTAGAGCGATAGAATACGCTAAATAGGATTAGGTAACGGTTAAGGCAACGAAGCCCGTATCGTAAAAAGGTTAGCGGGTTAACCGGTTTGCCAGTTAACCGGTTCACCGGCTCACTCGTTCACCGGCCAACATTTCAAACGCTATACCTAACCTCTTAACGAAACGGGCATCGTAACCGTAGCCGAATAGCGTAACCAGGGTATGCAATGAATATTTTATTTATTGGTGACATAGTGGGTTCTCCGGGCAGGGAGGCGATAAAGAAGCTCCTGCCGGGTTTAAAAAAAGAGTTTAACCTGGATTTTAGCATTGCCAACGCCGAGAATGCCGCCGGCGGCTCAGGGATTACGCCGCAAGTAGCCGAAGAATTATTTGCCGGCGGATTAGATGTGCTTACTTCCGGAGACCACATTTGGAAGAAGAGGGAAGTCTTAGAGATTATTAATCAGGAGGATAGGATTTTAAGGCCGGTAAATTTTCCCGCAGGCGCGCCAGGGCAGGGATGGGGGTTATTTAAGGCGGCCAATGGCCTGAAAATAGGCGTGGTGAACGCGCAAGGCCGGGTTTTTCTGGAGGCACTGGAGTGCCCTTTTAGGGGCACCCGCCAGGCGCAGGAGGCGTTAGTCAAAGATACAAAAGTGATCATTGTGGATATCCATGCCGAGGCTACTTCCGAAAAAGTGGCCCTGGGCTGGTATTTAGACGGCTTGGTCTCCGCGGTTTTAGGCACGCATACCCACGTGCAGACCGCGGATGAGCGGATTCTGCCGCAAGGCACCGCCTACATTACGGATGTGGGTATGACCGGTCCGCTGGATTCGGTCATCGGCAGGAAAGTAGAGGATGTTTTAGAAAGGTTCCTGACCTCAGTGCCTAAGCGCTTTGAGGTGGCCACGGAAAATATTCAACTGCAGGGCGCGGTTTTAGATATTAATGAGGATACCGGAAAAGCAAGGGCCATTGTTAGAATACAGAAAAAATATAATGTCTAATTTCCAAATTACAAATTACAAATCACAAACAAATTCCAATTTCAAAATTACAATGACCAAAACAGGAGAATTTATACGTAGTTTTGGTATTGTGATTTTGGTATTGTTTGTAATTTGTGTATTGTGTATTGGAATTTATCCTTCTTACGGCCAGCAATCCGATGAATTAGAATTTACTTTAGACATTGCCTCCGCGACCGTCCCCTTGCCGAATATTTTCCGGCCGAATATTGATTTAAGCGGCCGGGGGTTCCATCGCGACAGCATCTGGCCGCAGCAGATAGCGGCAAGCGCAGCCATTGATGAGTGGCAAAAGGCCGTCGGTTTTAAAGGGCTCTACCGTATCCAGTATAATTTCTGGGAGATTAGCCAGTTCACCAAAAATAAAAATTTACAGAACAGCTTATTAGGCAATTATGAAAAGATAATCAGCAATATTAATGAGGCGGGCGGGACAGTCATCCTGGATATATTCGGCACGCCTGCGGGCTTGGGCAAGGTGCTGGATAAAAGAAGCCTGCCCCAGAATTTAAAGGCGTTTAAAGATCTAATCAAGCGCCATATCCGGCATTTAAGCTGCGACAAAAAGTATAATATCTGGTATGAAGTCTGGAGCGCGCCGGATTTAGAGGATTTCTTTTTAGGCCGGAAACAGGAATACCTTAATTTATACCGCGCAATCGCCGAGGCAGTAAAGGAATTAGAGGCAGAGACGAAAATACATATTCCCCTGGGCGGCCCGAGCACCAGCTGGTGGTTCCAGAATTTTGACGGCAATACCATTGTTACCCCGGAGAGAAGCCTGATTTACGAACTCATTCAATTTTGCCACAGAAACCGGCTGCCGTTAGACTTTATCAGCTGGCACGGCTTTTCCAGCGACCCCCAGGCAGAGAAGCAGGCCACTATTTATAATAAGTTTTCGGTCAGCCTGGTCCGGGATTGGCTGACCTATTTTCGTTTTGACAAGAATACCCCCCTTATTGTTGATGAATGGAATTATGACCGGGGCATAAATGTCTTGCCGGAAAGAAAAGAGGAGTCTTTTATCGCGGCCAGCTATATTCCCGCCCGCTTAAGGAATATGCGCGAGGCCGGGCTTAGTTACCAGCTTTATTTTTCCCTGGAAGATTTCCAGAACAACAAGGAAGGCGTAATCAGAAATACAGGCATCTTTTGGTTTGATTCTGAATCTTCCGAATACAAGGGCGGGCCCAAGGCCAGTTACAATACTTTCCGGATGCTGGGGCTTTTGGGGGATAACCTGTTTTTGTCTTCGGATAAATTTAAGGATGAGTTTTGCGGGGTCATCGCCACCCAGGGCAAAGACAGCGTCGCGCTATTAATTTATAATTATATTGACCCGGAGGCCGTAATAGGTTATTTATCCAGGGTCCTCGGCAGCCTAAAGAGCGCGGAGAGAAAGGCGTTATTAAACTTGATTAAGACGGACAGGCTGGACAGGATTATGCAGGGCCAATTAGAGCCTTCCCGTTTAGCACTGACGGGTAAAACAAGGGCCGTATTGAAAAAAGCCAAGGAATTAAGCGATAGGGCGGCAAAATTCAAGTCCGCCAGCCGTAATTTAAAATTAGGCATTAAGAACCTTAAGGAGAATTACCTCTACCAGAGGTACCTCGTAGATTCCTCCTGCAGCAGTAATTGCAAATTTATTCCCGCAGAAGAAAAAGAAATCCATCCGGCCGCTGATTTATATGAAGAGATATTGACCCTGGCCCCTTATTCGGTTAATTTGATTATCTTAAAGCCAAAACCCAGGGAGCCGGAAGCAGTTGCGCCGCAGGCCCCAGCCCAAGTGACGGATGCGGCTCAGCCCGCAGAGAAAACGTCTGATACTACAGCTGCCACGCAAGTAAAAAAAGAATAGTATAAATGGAAAAATCCCGGCATATCTATACTGTCTCCGAAATTACCCAGGACATAAAGATTATCCTGGAGAATACCTTTGGCGAGGTTTGGGTAGAGGGCGAGATTTCTAATTTCCGGGCAGCTACTTCCGGGCATTTTTATTTTACCTTAAAAGATAAGGACGCGGTTTTATCCGCGGCGATGTTTGTGCGGGCGAACCGCCAGCTCAAGTTTAAAATAGAAGACGGCCTGAAGGTAATCTGCTTTGGTAAAGTAGATATTTATCCGCCCCGCGGGCAATACCAGTTAATCGTGGAGAGCATTGAACCTAAAGGCGTAGGCGCGCAGCAGCTGGCCTTTGAGCAGTTAAAAAACAGGCTGTTAAAAGAGGGGTTATTTGATCCGGCACATAAGAAGCCTCTGCCGCTTATGCCGTTTCGGGCCGGGATTGTTACTTCCAGCGCCGGCGCGGCAGTGCGGGATATCCTGCAGATTTTAAAAAAAGGGGCTCCCTGCGTTGACGTCATTATCCGTTCAGCGCGCGTGCAAGGGGAAGGCGCGGCGCTAGAGATAGCCGAAGGGGTGGAAGATTTTAACCGGTTTAAAGAAGTAGATGTAATCATTATCAGCCGCGGAGGAGGAAGTACCGAGGACCTTTGGGCTTTTAACGAAGAGGTCATCGCGCGCGCGATTTATAATTCCACAATCCCCACGATTTCCGCCGTAGGCCATCAGATTAACACCACGCTATCAGATTTAGTGGCGGATGTTTTTGTGGAAACGCCCTCGGCAGCGGCAAAGATTATTGTAGATAAAAAAAATAAACTCTTGTCGGAATTAGAAAGCTATAAATACGAGCTTATTTCTTCAGTAACGGCTGTCATCCAGGGCTTGAAAAATAACTTGATTGCCTTAAGGCATATGTTAAAAAGCCCCCTGGACAGGCTGTTGGAGAAACAGCAGCTGCTTGATGAATTAAGCACAGCATTACTTAGCCATATCAGGCATTGCTTGAGTATCGCGAATGAAAGGGCCCTTTCTCTGATAAAGAGATTAGAGGCGCTGAGCCCCCTGGCAGTTTTGTCGCGGGGTTATAGTTTGAGCACGCTTGTCAGTAATGGCGCGGTGGTTAAAGATGCCGCCGAGCTTAAGGCCGGCGATTTAGTCAAGACTATGCTAAAGAAAGGTTCTTTCTTAGGCACGGTACAGGAGGTAATTGAAGATGACAAAAGATAAACAGTCCTTTGAAGAGGATATCAGGCGCTTACAAAAAATCGTGGAAGAATTATCCGGCGGAAAGCTGAGCCTGGGGGATTCGCTGAAAAAATACGAAGAAGGAATAAAGCTTGCCCAGGGCTGTTCCCATGCCCTCAATGAGGCCCAGCGTAAGGTTGAATTGTTGGCCAAGAAGGACGCCAAATTTTCTTTAGAAAAGTTTGAGGATGAGCCTGCCGAAGGCGAAAGTTAATGATATTAGACCAGATTAATTCACCCCAGGATTTAAAAAAACTTTCCTTGGAAAAGCTGCCGCAATTAGCCGCTGAAATTAGAGAGCGGATGATTGAGGTAGTTTCTTCTTCGGGGGGGCACCTCGCCTCAAGCCTGGGCGCGGTGGAGCTGATTGTGGCGCTGCATTATTGTTTAAATTGCCCCGAAGATAAAATAATCTTTGACGTCGGCCACCAGGCCTACGCGCATAAAATTTTAACCGGACGAAACAAGGATTTTTCCAGCCTTCGTCAATATCAGGGCGTGAGCGGATTCCCGTCTTACGCAGAGTCGGCTTACGATACTTTTACTACTGGCCATAGCTCAACTGCGGTATCTTTGGCCTTGGGTTTGGCCTGCGCCAGGGACAGCCTGGGGGCGGGGCAGCATTTTAAAGTAGTGGCGGTAATCGGCGACGGCTCTTTAAGCGGGGGTTTGTGTTTTGAGGGGCTGAATAATACCGGCCACCTCAAGAAAGATATTTTAGTTATTTTAAATACCAATGAATTGAGTATCGCCCCCAATGTCGGCGCTTTAAGCACATACCTGAATAAACTCATCTCTTTACCGATATACAATCGTTTTAAGGGGTCTTTGGAGGGTTTTGCCAAGTCGCGCCTGCCTAAAGGGAGCCGCCTGATAAAAATCGCCAATAAATTTGAAGAGGGCTTAAAAGGATTGTTTGTCCCGGGAATGTTTTTTGAGGAATTGGGATTCCGTTATTTCGGGCCTATTGACGGCCATGACTTAAATGTTTTAGTGCCGACGCTAAAGAATATCTTGTATATTAAAGGGCCGAGGTTGCTGCATGTGGTCACCAAGAAAGGCAAAGGTTATCTTCCGGCGGAAAGCGACCCGGTCAGGTTCCATGGCGCCGGACGCTTTGATATAAAGAGCGGGCAGGCCTTGCCTAAAGAGGGGATACAAAGTCCCACTTATACCGAAGTCTTTAGCCGGAAATTAGTGGATTTGGCCCGGGAGGATAAAAAGATTGTTGCCGTTACCGCGGCCATGCCCGAAGGCACAGGCCTGGATAAATTCCGCGATGCCTATCCGGAAAGATTTTTTGATGTGGGCATTGCCGAACAACATGCGGTATGCTTTGCCGCGGGCCTGGCAAAAATAGGCCTTAAGCCGGTAGTGGCGGTATATTCCACCTTTTTGCAGAGGGCTTACGACCAGATTATGGAAGAGGCGGCCCTGCAGGGCCTGCCGGTGATTTTTTGCCTTGACCGGGCAGGCATAGTCGGAGAGGATGGCGTAACGCATCAGGGAATTTTTGACCTGGCTTTTTTAAGAAGCATCCCCAATTTAGTGATTATGGCGCCTAAAGATGGGGAGGAATTGGAGGCGATGTTAGAATTTGCCATAGGTTTGGATAAGCCGGTGGCTATCAGGTATCCTAAAGATAAGTCACCAAGTCACCAAGTCACCAAGTCACCAAAAATTGAGCTTGGGAAGGCGGAAGTTTTGAACGAGGGGAAGGATTTTGCGATAGCCGCGATAGGTTCTATGGTAAGGCCGGCTCAAGAAGCGATAGAATTATTAGCTAAGGAAGGCCTAAGAGGCGCCTTGATTAACGCGCGTTTTGTAAAGCCGTTGGATAAAGATTTATTTTTGGGCTTGGCCGAAAAAACAAAAGTTATTTTTACCGCGGAAGAGGGCATTGTGGAAGGCGGATTTGGCAGCGCGCTGAGCGAGGCGATAGGCAGGCCGACAATCAAATTAGGCCTGCCCGACGAATTTATCGCGCACGGAAAAAGAGAGGCCCTCCTGGAAAAATATGGGTTGACGGCTGCGGCAATAGCGCATAAGATTAAGTTGCTGACGAGGTAATAATATGGCTAAAATAACCATAGATAAAGATAAATGCAAGGGTTGCTTACTTTGCGTGAGCTTTTGCCCCAAAGGGCTCATCAAGGCGGCTAAAGGTTTAAATAAACGGGGAGTGGCTGCCGTAGAATTCAAAGATACGGGCGAATGCTTGGGCTGCACATTATGCGCGGTTATCTGCCCGGATTGCTGTGTAGAAGTGTATAAATAAGGGGCATCAGGCCACAAAGTCACTACGTCACCCCTAAAAGCAATGCAGAAAATTGAACAACGGGTGACCTTGTGACATGGTGACTTGGTGACAACGTTATGAAACGTATATTAATGACAGGTAACGAGGCAATGGCTGAGGGAGCGATCCAGGCAGGCTGCCGTTTCTATGCCGGCTACCCTATTACTCCCCAGAATGAAATCCCCGCCTATATGGCCGGACATATGCCGCAGGCAGGCGGGGTGTTTATCCAGGCAGAATCAGAGCTGGCCGCCATCAACATGGTCTTTGGCGCCGCGGCCTGCGGGGCAAGGGCGATGACCTCGTCTTCAAGCCCGGGTATCAGCCTGAAGCAGGAAGGCATCTCTTATATGGCAGGCGCGGAATTACCGGCGGTGATTGTTGATGTGATGCGGGGCGGGCCGGGCCTGGGCAATATCTGGCCGGCGCAATCCGATTATTTCCAGGCTACGCGCAGCGGCGGCCACGGAGATTATCATTGCATCGTCTTGGCGCCTTCTTTTGTGCAGGAGGCGTATGATTTTATGCCTGCGGCCTTTGATTTAGCGGATAAGTACCGTAATCCCGTAATTATTTTGGGCGACGGGATGCTGGGGCAGACGATGGAACCTTTACACGTCACCACGTCACCACGTCACCACGTCACCCGTCAGAATAAAAAGTGGGCGTTGACCGGCTGTAAAGGTAGGACGCCCAATATCGTAAAATCTTTTTATATGAAAGAGGGCGACTTAGAGAAGGTCAACCTTTTGTTACAAAAGAAATATAAAACTATAAAAATAAGAGAGCAGCGTTATGAGGGCCTGTTTTTAGACGACGCCAAAGTAATCATTGTAGCTTACGGGACAATGGCGAGAATCTGCCGGGCAGCAGTGGAAAGGTTAAGAGAAAAGGCAAAGAAAGTCGGGTTAATTCGTCCTATATCTCTCTGGCCGTTTCCGGAAAATGCCTTTCGGCTCGTCAATTCGCGAGCGCGCAGGCGCGTAAAGTTTTTAGTGGCGGAGATGTCTTATGGCCAGATGCTGGAGGATGTTAGGTTAACGCTTGACGGCCAGGCAGAAGTCGGATTTTTAGGCCGCTCCGGCGGCGGAATTCCCTCAGAGGAAGAAATAATAAGCAAGATAAAAAAACTATAATGTTAAATCCCAAATCACAAATTCCAAATTACAAACAAATCCAAATATCAAATGACCAAAATTACATATGGAACCATTTGGTCATTGTGATTTTGGTATTGTATATTGTTTGTGATTTGTAATTTGTTTATTGTAATTTAGGAAATTGATTATGGGTAAAGTATTCAGTCATTCTAAATCCCTACGTAACATATCCACGCACTACTGCGCGGGCTGCGGGCACGGCATAGCCCACAGGCTGATCGCGGAAGTGGTGGATGAATTAAATATCAGAGAGCAGGTTATTGCCGTTGCTCCGGTGGGTTGCGCGGTAATCGCCTATGATTATTGGGATTTTGACTGTTCTGAGGCGGCGCACGGCCGGGCCCTGGCTGTGGCTACGGCGATAAAAAGAGTCAGGCCGCAAAATATCGTCTTTACCTATCAGGGGGACGGGGATTTAGCGGCTATCGGGACCAACGAGACCATACATGCCGCTAACCGCGGCGAAAACCTGACCGTCATTTTTATTAATAACGCGGTTTACGGTATGACCGGCGGCCAGATGGCCCCTACTACTTTACTGGGGCAAAAGACCGCCACCACCCCGCAGGGAAGAAAGCCCGAAGAGGGCTATCCTTTAAAGATTTCCGAGATGCTGGCATTACTTGCCGGCGTAAAATATATTGAAAGGACGGCGCTGTCTTCGCCCCAAGAAGTGATGAAAACCAAAAAGGCGATAAGGCAGGCCTTCCAGAATCAAATTGATCATGTAGGGTTCTCTTTGGTGGAGATATTATCGCCTTGCCCGACTTATTGGGCGATGCCTCCCAGGCAGGCGCTGGATTGGATTAATAACGTGATGGCCAAAGAGTTCCCATTAGGCAGAATTAAATAATTGTGTAACGTTTAAAGCGTAACGTGTAATGTGGCAACCGTTACACCAGCGTTACACATTACACATTTAACATTACACAGAATTGTATGATTGAAAAAATTATTATAGCAGGAGCCGGCGGCCAGGGCATTATGCTTTTAGGCAAGGTTCTCGCAGAAGCAGCGATGCAGGAAGGTAAATTTGTCACCTGGCTGCCTGCTTATGGCGCAGAGGTGCGCGGCGGAACCGCGCATTGCATGGTAATAATATCCGATCGCCGCATTGGTTCGCCGCGTATTAATCAGCCGGACAGCTTGATCATCATGAATAATCCCTCCCTGAAGAAATTTAAAGAGCGGGTAAAGAATAAAACCCTCTTAATTATCAATAGCTCTCTAGTGGATAAACTCCCGCCTAAAAACACGGAGACTTTAAGCCACCCCTTTACTGACCTGGCAATCAAATTAGGCAATATCAAGGTAGCCAATATGCTCGCCCTGGGGTGTTACTTCGCCCGAAAGAATATCGTGGAAGAAAAAACTGTGCTTAAGGTTATTTTCGAGATGGCGCCCGCGGATAAAAAGGGCCTGGTTGAGATTAACCAGAAGGCGTTGAAAGAGGGGTTGAGGTTAAGATGATTAGGGTGCGCTTTGCTCCTTCACCAACGGGAAACTTGCATATCGGCGGCAGCCGCACCGCGCTTTTTAATTGGCTTTATGCCCGCGCAAAAGACGGCAAGTTTATCCTGCGCATAGAAGATACGGACAAGCTGCGCTCAAAACCCGAATATGTGGAGGAGATATTAGGCAGCCTGAAGTGGCTCGGATTTTGTTGGGATGAGATTTATTACCAGAGCCAGAGGTCGGGTATCTACAGGGAATACGCCGAGCGTTTATTAAAGGAAAAACTGGCTTATGTGGAAAAAACAGAGGGCCGGGGCGAGGCGATTATCTATAAAGTTACGCCGCAAAACGTAATTATAGATGATTTAATCCGCGGCAGGATTCAGTTTGACACCGCCAACATTAAAGACCAGGTATTGATTAAATCCGACGGGACCCCGACCTATAATTTTGCCTGCGTAGTTGACGATTACACGATGAATATTACGCATGTGATCAGGGGCGATGACCATATTTCTAATACGCCCAAGCAGGCTCTCCTCTATCAGGCCTTAAAGCTGCCGGCGCCTTATTTCGCGCACCTGCCTTTAATCATGGGTATGGAAGGCGGCCGGCTCTCCAAACGCACCGGCGCCACGGCCATCAGCGATTACCGCTCCCTGGGGTATTTGGCCGAGGCCCTGGTTAATTACCTGCTATTATTAAGCTGGTCGCCCGGAGAAAACCGCGAGGTGATTGAAATTAACGAGGCGATAAAGATTTTTGACATTAAGGACGTCAACAAAACCGCGGCTACCTTTGATATGAAGAAATTGGACTGGATGAATAATCAATATCTAAAAGGCGCCGACCCCGCCAGGCTTACCGAGCTGATTTTGCCGCTGCTTACGGAAAAAAAATACATCCAGGAGGGTAATTTTGACAGGGGTTATATTATTTCTTTGGTAAAATTATTCCAGGGCAGGTTGTCCACCCTAAGGGATTTCGCGGATTGGGCGGATTTCTTTTTTCTGAAAGATATTCAGATAGACCCTCAAGCCAGGGAAAAATTCTTAAGCCGGGATTTATCCAGGGAATTTAAGCTTTTTAGCGAAAGATTAGAGGCGTTAGAACAATTTGATATCGCCAGCATTGAGGCTAGTTTTCGCCAGCTGGTAGGGGAACTGAATATAGAGGCAAAAGTTCTTATCCATCCGGTGCGGGCAGCCTTGACCGGTAAAACTGTTGGGCCGGGGCTGTTTGAGGTGATATATTATCTAGGAAAGGAAAGGACAAAAGAAAGATTGCTGGCCTGGGTAAAAAGGGGGAACGTATGAAAAATAAAGCGATAGGAATAGTGGTTTTCTTTATTTTGTTGGTGTTTGCCGCTGGTTGCGAGACCACCAAGGGTTTTGGCAAAGGCGTCGGCAAAAGCGCGGAAGGCGTGGCCTGTGTCGGCTACGGAATGGGCTCAACAGTGGTAGGCGCTGTTGAGGGCGCGGGCGAGGATTCCTATAATTTTTGGAAATTTATCCTGGCCACGGATAATTGGATAAAAGATAATCTTTGGTAATAGCTATTTGCCCTCTCGGCTAACGGTAGGCCACCAGGCTCTGGACCTGGGTATCATGGTTCGAATCCATGGGGGGCAGAAAATTTCGGGCTGGACTCGAACCACAGCTCGAAGTTACAGACTAACCGAAAATTGAACAAATAAGAGATATTCTGGAAAATCTATTTCTGGCTTAGAACTTCCCTCCGATTTTTTTAAGACCCCAATCCTCTTAGCAAAACCCATACAAGTATTTTTTAATAATTCTCATTGACAATGAGAATTATCTATGGTATATTCTCACTGTAGATGAGATATAGGAATAGGGAGCCAAAATGCAGAAAACTTTATTAAAAGAAATAGTCTTGGAACAGGAGCAAGGCCGAAAGGCTATTGAGACAGGAATCCCAAGAGTTGCTTTGGGTATCGTTTCGAGGCATACAGCCTTACCTCATGCTGTGGTAATCTCAGGAATTCGCCGTTGCGGCAAATCTACCCTACTTAACCAGATAGCGGAGAATTTCTATAAAAAAGGTATCTATTACTTGAATTTTGAAGATGAGCGTCTTGTAGATTTTGGGGTGGAGGATTTTAATAATCTCTACGAAGCATTCTTAGAAATCTACGGTGAAAGAAAAGTCTTTTTCTTTGATGAGATACAAAACGTGCCTAAATGGGAAGTCTTTGTGCGCCGGATGCAGGATAAGGGCAATAAATTTTTCATAACCGGCTCAAATGCATCTCTTTTAAGCAAGGAATTGGGCACAAAGCTAACCGGCAGAAACATAAGTACAGAACTGTATCCATTCTCATTTACAGAGTTTTTGTCTTTTAAAGGCGTCAAGCTTCCTAAGAACGGTCTTTCTTACACAGCTGAAAGGGCAAATATAAAGAAGCACTTTGCCGAATACTTAAAGCATGGTGGCATGCCCGAATACTTAAAATATAAGGATACGGCCTTATTAAAACGTGCCTACGAAGATATCCTGTATCGGGATATCGTAGCCAGATACGATATAAAACAGGTCAAGGCTCTGCGAGAGTTAGGGCTGTATCTCCTCAGTAACATAGGCGCAACATTCTCCTATAACAATCTCAAAAATATATTAGGCTTAGGAAGTATGAATACCATAAAAAGCTATGCCGACTTCCTGCAAAACAGCTTCCTGATATTTTTGATAAGCAAATTTTCTTATTCCTTGAAGCAGCAATTCTTGGCATTGAAGAAAATCTACTGCATAGATAACGGCTTAGCAGAATCAGTAGCATTTCAGTTTTCCAAGAACAAGGGCAAGTTTCTGGAAAATCTCGTATTCCTTGAGTTGAAACAGAAATATCCCGAAATCTATTATTATAAAACCTCAAATAATCTGGAGGTTAATTTCCTGGTAAAAAAAGGCAAAAAGGATTTAGGGCTTATTCAGGCAACGGATAACTTAGACAATGAGAAAACAAGGCAACGCGAGCTTAATTCTCTTATAAAAGCCATGGATGAGCTAAAATTAAAAACCGCTCTTATCCTGACTGAAGATACTGAGGAAGAAATAAAATTAAAGGGGAGAGCCGTCTTAGTGAAGCCAATCTACAGGTGGCTCCTGGAGGAGTGAGTTATGAGACTTGCTAAAGATAAAAAGTTAATCAAAAAGTTCCTGCAGAAATACCCTTTTATTAAGAAGATGTGGCAGGAAAGGGAGAAAGCCTACGATATCGCTTATAAGAAGGAGATGCAGATAGAGAAAAAATACAACAAAATCGCCAAGAAAGCCGGGCTTAAGAGTCTTGAGTTTGCCTACAGCGATTACTGTTTTGGTATAGACGTTAATGATATCAGGTCTAACGGACAATGCCTAGAGAAAGCCCGCATCCTTTTGCACGAATTTGATTTGATGGATTATTGAGTTTTAAGGAACAAATTCTCGCGCCTTAGCTGGGCAATAGAGTTTCGCTTGCCTTTCTCCGGCAGGTGACATACAATCTTAAAGGTTCTGTCTATTAACCAGTTCGGGCAGAAAATTTCGGGCTTGGAGTCAAACCACAAGCCCGAAATTTTCAGAGAATCGAAAATCGAGAGTTGAGATTTGATTAGAGGACAGATTTTCGATTCGGTCGAATTTCGATTTTCTATTTTCAAAATATGGCATTTATATTTGAAAAACTCGATGTTTATCGAAAAGCCGTTAATTTCGCAGATAAGATATGCGAATTAACGAAAGATTTTGCAAAAGGTAATTATTACCTTGCAGATCAGCTTAATCGAGCGGCTTTATCTATTTCGACCAATATCGCCGAAGGAAATGGAAGATACCATAAGGCAGATAGGATAAATTTTTTCAGGATAGCACGTGGTTCTGCGTTTGAGTGTGTGCCGATCTTAGAGATTTACAGCCGCAAGGGACTTATTAATGCTGATAAAGGCACGATGCTTAAGAGCGAATTGGAAGATATTTGTAAAATGCTTTCTGGGCTCATAAGTTATTGAAGCCTTGAAGGATAGCTGAGTGCGGTAAGCTATGGCTTGTTTCGTTGTTCCTATGAGTGCGGCAATAGTAACGACTGCCGTAGGCAAAAAAGTTCCCGAGAAATACCATTTAAATTGCTTAAATTCAATGTTCTGGGGTGGCGTGGCAATGTTAGCAGTCGAACATATCGCACACGGAGAAATTGTTCTTTATCCACCTTTTTTGACCGCTGGTTTACACGAAGTTTTTCCGGAGATGATCAAGGTTGGCGTTCCAATGACTCTCTGTATTTTCCTTATATGGGGAGTAATGGTAGCAGTAGCTACAACACTTGATAAAAAGGCAAAGTTTGCAAACGCATTATAAGAAATAACGGCGAGATCGCAAGGAGAAGCCTTGCTTTTGAATTTATCGAAAGCAAGGCTTTCTTTTACAAAAAGCTTGACAAGAATATTCCTTTGTTATATATTTAGAAATGGAAATCATTTTCATTAAGGAGTTGCAATGCCAAAAAGAAATTGCCAAGGACAAGGATGGTGGCACGGTAAGTTCAGGGGATGCGGATATAGGCTTACCGCTGGCAGAGAAGTCATCCTTGATATCCTTTCTAAATCCCAAGGCCATTTGAGCGCTGAGGATATCTATATGAAAGTTCATCCTAAATATCCTAATATCGGACTTACTACGATTTACAGGACGTTAGATGTATTATCTAATCTTGGAATGGTTTATAAGCTCGATTTCGGAGATGGGAGGGCGCGCTACGAATTCGCTGAAGGGCCTAAGGGGGCGCATCATCACCACCATTTGGTCTGTACTGATTGCAACAGGGTGGTTGATTACGCGGACTTTATAAATGAAGAAATAGAGCTTTTGAGGCAAACAGAAAAAGGATTAGGTGCAAAATACAATTTTAAGATTACAGATCACGTTATTCAATTTTACGGTTTATGTGGTAAATGCAGTACTAAAAAATAACCGCTATATTTTTTTAATTAATAATGAAAATAATTTCCAATAATAATAAGGAGGGGTTGATACGATGGATAGCATGAGAAAATTTAAGTGTTACGACTGTAACCATGAATGGGAAATTGCTTATGGAGTTGGCAGACCCAATGAATGTCCGCAATGTAAGAGTATGAATATACACAGGGCTGAACAAGATAGGGGTTACGCGCGCTCAGGCAGGGGTGGCGGTTTTGGACATGGTTGCAGGCGTTCATAAATAAAGGAGGCGACAATTAAAATGGCTAAATCAATCAAGGGAACAAGGACAGAGAAAAATCTTTTAGCATCTTTTGCCGGAGAATCCCAGGCAAGGAACAGATACACCTATTTTGCTAGCGCGGCAAGAAAAGAAGGCTTTGAACAGATTGCCAATATCTTTATTGAAACAGCAGAAAATGAAAAAGAGCACGCCAAAGTGTTTTTTAAATATCTTGAGGGAGGAGATGTTGAAGTTATTGCTTCATATCCTGCGGGCATGATAAAAGATACAAAAACTAATCTTGAGGAAGCAGCCGCTGGAGAAAATCTTGAATGGACAACTTTATATGCAGATTTTGCCAAGACAGCCAAAGACGAAGGTTTTGAAGAGATAGCGCGGTCATTTGAACAGATTTCAAAAGTTGAGAGATTCCACGAATCAAGATATAGGAAACTGATTAATAACATTATCAATAATGAAGTATTTAAGAAAAAGGCGCCGGTAAAATGGTACTGCATAAACTGCGGATATGTTTTTGAAGGAGAAGAAGCTCCTAAAGAATGCCCGGCGTGTAAACACCCGCGGGCATTTTATGAGGTGTTAGCCGAGAATTTTTGACAAAATCTAAGGGAGGGAAAAATGAGAATTTGTATACCCACAGAAACAGATGAAGCAAAAGCGGCAAAAGTGTACGGTCATTTTGGGAGTGCGCCATACTTTACCATTTACGATAGCAAAAAAGACAGCTTTGAAGTGATTGATAACGCTAACCAGCACCATGCACATGGGATGTGTCATCCTATGGGAGCATTAGATAATAGGAAAATTGATGCTGTCGTATGCGGCGGTATGGGGGCGAGGGCTGTGCAGAAATTGAACGAAGGCGGAATAAAAACTTACAGAGCCGTTGCTGGTACGGTTTTCGAGATAATTAAAAAATACAAACAAGGCGAGTTGGAAGAAATTACCGTTGAAAATTCCTGCATTAGTCACGACTGTCATTGAGAAATGGAAAAAACGGTTGCCGAGAACCATAAAAGGTATCTAGAAAGAAAAGCTCTCTATAAAAATTTTGGCTATGATGTTGATAAAGAGCGATCCTTTATTGTTGAGCAAGCGCAGCCCCTTTATGGAGAGATATTAGAAGCCGGAACTGGGAAAGGCCATTTTGCGCTTGCCTTGGCTAAAGAAGGATGCAAATTCACTACCTTTGATATTTCCGAAGAAGAGCAGGGATTTGCTAAGCTAAACTTAAAGTATTTTGGTTTAGACCACCTTGTTGATTTTCGTATTGAGAATGGGGAACATTTAAGTTTTAAAGATAAGAGCTTTGACATTATTTTCTCGGTAAACACCCTGCATCATCTTGCAAATCCCTATAAAGTGGTAGATGAATTTATCCGGATACTTTCCGCCCAAGGAAAACTTGTTTTAAGCGATTTTACTAAAGAAGGCTTGCTGATTATGGATAAAATCCATGCTGCTGAAGGAAATAAACATGAAGTAAATAATACTACCTTATTTGATGTCGAGAAATATCTCATCCAAAAAGGATTTAAAGCAGAGAGATCAAAAAGTAAATATCAAGATGTGTTAGTTGCCTGTCAAAACGCAGGGAGGATTTTCCAAAAATGAATTTCTTATGGGCGCTTGGCGCAAGTTTAGCTGTAAGCTTAATTTCTTTAATAGGCATATTTAGCCTTCTCTTAAAAGAAAAGTTGTTAAGCCGGATCCTCATTTTGCTTATTGGCTTTAGTGCTGGCGGACTACTAGGAGGGGCATTCTTGCATCTTTTACCCGAATCTTTGGAATACTCTCATGATTACTTGAAACCGTTTATCTTGGTGCTTTTGGGGTTTATCATCTTCTTTATTCTTGAGAAATACCTTTACTGGCGGCATTGCCATGAAGGGAAGTGTGAAATCCACGCCTTTACTTATTTAAATCTTATAGGAGACGGTATACATAATTTTATCGATGGCCTAATTATAGGCACTAGTTTTGTGGTGGATATTAACATTGGTATTGTAACTACCTTCGCAATTATTATGCACGAGATACCCCAGGAATTAGGAGATTTTGGCGTATTGCTCTACGGCGGGTTTAGCAGATCAACGGCATTATTTTTTAATTTCCTCTCTGCGGCTACCGCAATCTTAGGAACCATTGTGGGCTATTATTTTGCTCATCGAGTAGGCGGTTTTTCAAGCGCGCTCCTTCCTATAGCAGCGGGAGGCTTTATTTATATTGCTGCCTGCGACTTAATACCAGAGTTGCATAAACAGCCGGATTTAAGAAAGGCGAGCGTATCGTTCTTAATCTTTTTATTAGGTGTAGGACTTATGCTTTGGCTAAAAATAGCTCAGCCTCATTAAGGATAGAGGGTTAGACATGATTATAAATTTAACTCAAATGCAGCCGGGAGAAGCCGGAATAGTAAGAGAGATTCAGGGCGGCCAGGGCTTTGTAAGAAAATTACAAAGTATGGGAGTGAGGCCGGAAAAGAAGATAACTAAAGTAAGCTCGCATTTCCGGCGCGGTCCGCAGACAATAGAAGTGGATAATATACAGATTGCTGTCGGTTTTGGCATGGCTAAAAGAATCTTAGTGGAAGTGGCAAGATGAATAATATAGAAAAGATTTTATTAGTGGGGAACCCCAATGTCGGCAAAAGCGCAATATTCTCGAGGCTTACCGGAGCAAAGGTCATAATCTCTAATTATCCCGGAACAACTGTAGAGTTTACGCAAGGCAAGCTGAAACTTGGTGAGGAGACAGCGCTGATCGTAGACGTGCCGGGAACCTATACTTTAGAGCCGACATGTAAAGCTGAAGACGTAGCTTGTCGGATGGTAAAAGAGGGCGGCGTCGCAATTAATATTGTTGATGCCACAAATTTAGAGAGGAACCTGCATCTTACCCTGCAATTGCTGGAAGACGATATCCCGGTGATCGTGGCTTTGAATATGTGGGATGATACCAAACACCGAGGAATCTCTATCGACGTTAAGAAATTAGAGGAGCAATTAGGAGTGCCGGTAGTCCCTACTTGCGGTCTAAGCGGAGAGGGGATTAAGGAATTGATTGAGCGTTTACCGCAAGCAAAGGCGAGGAGTTTGCCTGTATCTTCCGATGCCCAAAAATGGGAAAAAATAGGCAAGATTGTAGAAGAAGTCCAAAAATTAACTCACCGCCACCATACGCTATTAGAAATATTGGAAGATTTAAGTATTAAGCCGCTTACAGGGCTGCCTATTGCTCTTGGAATTATCTACTGTGCTTTTTGGGTAGTTCGTTTTATTGGCGAGGGTCTAATAGGCCATATATTTGAGCCTCTGTTTACAAAATTATGGCTGCCTTTGTTAATGAAGCTAAGCACGCTTTTAGGCGAGGGGAGTTTTTTGCACCATATCCTCATCGGCAATCTTATAGAAGGTAAAATAGATTTTAGCCAGTCGTTTGGGCTTTTAACCACTGGGCTTTATGTTCCTATTGCTATGGTGCTGCCTTACATACTTAGTTTTTATTTAATATTAGGGCTTTTAGAGGATTTTGGGTATTTGCCGCGCTTGGCAGTGCTAATGGATAATTTTATGCATCACCTGGGCCTTCATGGTTACGCGATAATTCCTTTTATTTTGGGATTAGGCTGTAAGGTTCCAGGTGTCTTAGCTACCCGCATTTTAGAAGAACGGCGCGAGAAATTTATTGCGGCTACTTTGTTGGCAATAGGCGTCCCCTGCATGGCGCAAATCGCGATGATTGTAGGCTTGGTAGGGCAAAGGGGCGGAAAATATGTAGTACTCATATTTTTGATTCTTTTTCTCCTTTTAATAATTAAGGGTTTAGTTTTAAACAGATTTTTAAAAGGCACAAGCCCGGAGATTTTAGTGGAAATTCCTCCCTATAGGATCCCGCAGGTTACTGCTGTAACGAAAAAACTCTGGATGCGTTTATCGGGTTTTTTAAAGGAGGCCTTACCTTTAGTGCTTTTGGGTGTGCTTTTTGTGAATATACTTTATACTTTAAAGATTATAGATTTTTTTGCTTATATCTTCGCTCCGGTTTTAACTAACCTTTGGGGGCTTCCTAAAGAAGCCATTTCTGCTTTGATAGTCGGTTTTTTAAGAAAGGATGTTGCTGTGGGTATGCTCGGGCCCCTTAATCTAACTACAAAACAACTCGTAATCGGCTCTACAATATTATCGCTTTATTTTCCCTGCATTGCTACTTATATGGTTTTAATAAGAGAAATCGGGATAAAGGATACGCTTAGAAGCACCATCATTATGTTAGTAGTCGCATTAGGGGTTGGGATATTGCTTAATTCAATACTTTAAACTTCTGAAAAATGATATTTCCGAAGCTATGCTAAAATTAGTTGAGATTTAAGGAGGCCCTCCGTAAAATGGGTATATTGGAAGAACCATTTTACTAAAGGAAGGAGGGCCTATGGAGAGTATACCAAGAAAGCGGCGGAAATGGAAGGTAAAAGTTAGGGAACGCAGGCAAGCGTTAAAGCAGATGCTGGAGCTAGGAGAGATTCAAGATATTGACGTAAGGGTTGCGTTAATTCAAGCGCTTATACCCGAAGGGCTCAAGGCGGTAAACGAAAAATTACAGGCAGAGGTCCTTGCGCTTGCAGGAGAAAAACGCCAGCACGGTAAAGAAAATGTGCGTTGGGGTTCACAAGGCGGTTCGGTGTACCTGAAGGATCAAAAAGTCCCCATAATGGTGCCGCGGGTCAGGAATAAATTGCGTAACATTGAGGTTCCGCTGGAGCATTACCAGAGGTTCCAGGAGCCCTATCAAAGCGATGAGCAGGTCTTTAAGAAATTACTCAACGGCTTAAGCACCCACAAATACCGGGAGTCAGAAGAAGTTTTTCCTCTCTGCGGATTCATTCACCGCTGCCATTATCACAAGATCGAGAATGTAGTCAGCTACCTGCCTAAAGGGCTACAGATGGTCTGGCGCGCAAAGTTGCGCGCTGCCTTGCGGCAGGCCAAATACGAAGCAGCGCTGCGGGCGCTTGAAAAGCTCTCTGCCGAATTGCATAATATCAATCCCTCTGCAGAGGCAAGCCTTAAAGAAGGCCTGGAAGAAACACTATCTCTTCATAGGCTTGGGGTATATGCCGAATTAGGCAAGGGCCTATCTACTACAAATTGTATTGAATCAGTGATGGCGCAGTTAGGCCAATACACCGACAAGGTGGATAGATGGCGAGGCGGCTCACACATTCAGCGTTGGGCTGCTAGCGGACTCTTGGCGCTTGAGCCGCGCTTACAGAAAATGCGGGGATATAGATATCTAAAACTTCTACGTGCGCAACTTCAGCAGGAAATAACAAAACGCCAGAAAATTCAGGCATTAGGAAGCACTACAAGCAACGATCTCGGGGCGGGTATACATATTACTACCCCTGAAAATTGCGGGTGAGCTAATGCGGAGGGAATTCTCAATCTCAACTAAAATTTGCATTGACTCGAGAAAGCAATACAGGTTAGCTGAAAGTGACGGAAATAAACAATAATAGGAGATTTGATGGTTCATAAAGAATCCGAAACTGTTGAGTTTAAGAAATCTACCGCAGAGCTTAAAGAAGCGGTGATCTCCATTGCCGCCATGCTTAATAAGCATGGTCATGGAGAGGTATATTTTGGCATTGATGACCGTAGTGGCAAGGTTTTGGGGGTGACTATCGGGCGAATGACGATAAAGGATGTGACCCAGGCGGTGGTGGATAATACGGAGCCAAAGATTTATCCGAAAGTAGAGGCGCGTAAAATTGATGGGAAAGATTGTATTGTTGTAGAGGCCAAGGGAAATAACGGCCCTTACTTTGCCTATGGCCGGGCGTATATACGCGTCGGAGAATCGGATAAAGCTATGAGTCCGCAGAAGCTTGAAGAGCGGATATTGGAGAAGGGGAAGTTCCTCTGGGATAAAGGAGTATCCGAAAAGACCCTTGCCGATGTCAACGAAGAAGCGGTTAAGGAATTTATGCGTAAGGCAAAGACGACCAAACGCGTGGATTTTGAGTTTATTGACGTAAAGACGACATTGCATAAACTGCACCTTTTGGAAGGCAATCATCTATTACGCGCAGCAGAAGTTTTGTTTTGCGATGACAATCCCCTGGAAGTTCAGGCTGCGATATTTGCCGGGACAGACAAACTGACGTTTCTGGATATCAAATCGTTTAAGGGAAATCTCTTTAGCTTGCGCCAGCAGACAGAGGTCTATGTTAATGGAAATATAAGATGGCGCGCAGATTTAAGCGAAAGCCGCCGAAAAGAAATTCCATAAATCCCTGTGCGGGCGATTTCGGAAGCAATCGGAAATTCACTCTGCCATCGGGATTTCGAGAACCCCAAAGGTAACGAAGTGGCTATCTTTAAAGATCGTATCGAAATCTACAATCCCGGACTTTTTCCTAAGGAAGTTAATCCGGAGGATTTCTTTACCGGACACGAGAAATCAATTTTACGCAATTCTTTAATTGCTGAAACAATGTATAAATCCAAAGACATCGAACGCTGGGGCAGCGGCATCAAGCGTATTCACGATGAATGTGTTGCTGCCGGAGTTAAAGTTGAGTTCAAACGGCTCAAAACTGGTTTTGAAGTGGTTTTTTATCGGCCAAGATGGGAAGAAGGAAAAGGATTAGAGGAAGGTGGCCAGAAAAGGTGGCCAGAAAAGGTGGCCAGAAAATCACTGCCAGGCAAGCAGTCGTCTTGGATTTAATTAGACAGAATCCATCGATATCTAGGAAGGAGCTTGCAGATCGATTAAAAATAAATGAGTCAGCTGTCCGTAAGCATTTAGATGCGTTAAAAAATAAAGACGTCATTAAACGCATTGGTCCTGATAAGGGCGGGCATTGGGAAGTGTCCGGTTAGTGCGTGATTTGCGCGATTAATGCGGGATTTGCTATAACGGACATATATCGGACATTTCGGACACAAAGGCGCCATAAACGCGCCAAACGCGTCGTTACTTGGCGATTGTGGCGATTGGTTGGCGATTAGGCGTTCATAAATCGTGAACTAATCGTTCGCGTAGTATGAACATAAGGTTATTTGACTATTGGGGCAAGTGGTTGACAATCGGGGTTAAGGGGCGCCAAAGGGGCGGAAGTTAGGTCTTTGGCAACAGCCGTTCGATCTCGTTTCGGCGTTCTCGCTCGGTTCTAAGGCGGGAAATCTGCAGGAGCCGTCGGCCGGTGAAGATTTTCAGCTTTTCCTGGTCGTCGCATATCCTCATGTTTTCGACGAAGCCCGGAGACAGCATATTGATTATTTTTAGCAAGGCTCAAAAATGAGAAGAATTTTTCTATTTATTTTACCAATTTTGATAGTCGTTGCGGGAGCTTTTACCCTTTTTGGTTATTTTCAAGTCCGCTTCGAAGAAGATAAGCTCATTGATGATTTAAAACGTAAATCTAAACATGTCGCAGAGGCTATGGAATTATCTACCAGGGGAGTTTTTGTCTCGAAAGACATGCGGAACGCCAATTACCTTGTCGAAAAATTTGAGGCGCGGGAAAGACTGCAGGGGTGCGTTTTATATGACAAGGATGGAAATATTATCGCTATTACCAAGCGCTTTAATGATTGGAAAGAAAAAGACAAGCCATATTTAAACGACATTTTATCAAGCAAAAATCCCAGAGGCGAACTGGAGAAATTTAAAGACCATACGGTTTATAGCTACATTCTTCCGGTTACAGATGACGAAGGGCAAGTGTTGGGCCTAGTTGAAGTTATTTACGATACTTCTTATGTGTTAACCCGGTTAACGGAGATATGGAAGAGAATTAGCGCGACGCTTATAATTCTGGTAATAATAATTTTTATTATAGCAGTTTTTCTCCACAAGCAGATTTTCGCTCTTCCTGTCCAGCGACTGACAGAATGGTTTCAGCATTTCCAAAAAGGCGAGACTGATGAGGCACACCCTGTTAAAGAAAAAGGCGAATTAGGCAAGCTTGCCAGCGAGGTTGAGCAGGTGGCATTGAGCCTTAGGGTTAAGCGAAGGACGATTTCCGATGAAGCTCAAGTGCGTTTAGAAAAAGAAGAAACCTGGACAGAGATTAAGCTAAGGGATGTAGTCCATGCCAAGCTTGGCGAAAATGCGTTATTTGTGGTCTCAAATAGAGAGCCATATATGCATGTTATAGACGAGACGACAGGCGCCGCTAGATGCATAACACCGGCAAGTGGAGTTGTTACAGCCCTGCACCCCATTCTATGCGCCTGCGGAGGAACGTGGATTGCTCATGGCGCAGGCAATGCCGATAGAAAATTTGTTAACTCAAAGGATAAGCTCGGAGTCCCTCCGGAAGACAACCGCTATATCCTTAAAAGAATATGGCTTAGCAAAGAAGAGGAGGACGGCTATTATTATGGCTTTGCTAATGAGGGCTTGTGGCCACTTTGCCACAATACGCACACCCGGCCTATTTTTAGAGAAGCGGATTGGGAAATCTATAAAAAGGTAAACCAGAAATTTGCTGATGGCGTGTTAGCGGAGTTGCCTGCAAAGAATCCTTTTGTATTTATTCAGGATTATCATTTTACATTATTAGGCAGAATAATTAAGGAAAAACGGCCTGACGCTACCATCGCTTTATTCTGGCATATCCCCTGGCCTACGCCTGAATCGTTCTTAATATGTCCTTATCGAAAAGAGATCTTAGATGGTATGCTTGGCTGCGATTTGATAGGTTTTCATGTGCAAAGCCATTGCAATAATTTCTTGGATACGGCGAATAGGCTTCTTGAGTCAAGAGTGGACACTGAGAAATTCAGTGTCGTACGCCTTGATAAAGAAACTTTTATAAGAGCTTTTCCGATCAGCGTCAACGGGTATATGACTGGCAATATTATGGAAAAGGATTTAACAAAACAGATAGAGGCGATTAAGAGCGAGCTTGACTTAGAGGATAAGATTATCGGCATCGGAGTAGACAGGATTGATTATACCAAGGGTATCATCGAAAGGGTGCTTGCGATTGACAGATTTTTTGAGAAATATCCAGAATATAAGAAAAAAGTAGTATTTATGCAGCTCGCCGCTCCTAGCCGTATCCATATAAAACGCTACCATGACCTTATGTCAGAAATTGATGAGTTGGTGGAGAAGAAAAACTGGAAGCATATGGATGGAGCATGGAAGCCGATTATTTACCTTAAAAAGCATTTCTCCGCAGAAGAGATCAAACCTTTCTACAAAATGGCGGATTTTTGCATAGTCAGCTCCTTACACGACGGGATGAATCTCGTTGCAAAGGAATATGTAGCATCCAAGAGAGATTTAGCCGGGGCGCTTATCTTAAGCCAGTTTACAGGCGCAGCCAGAGAATTAACCGATGCGGTTCAATTTAACCCTTATGCAATTGAGGAATTTACGCAGGCCATAAAACTTACTTTAGAAATGCCGATAGATGAAAAGAAGAAGCGCATGGAAAATATGCGTAGGATCATCACCGAGAATAATGTATACCGCTGGGCAGGCAATATTATTACAGAATTAACAGCGTTAAAAAAGTCTTGAAGCTATGTATTATTTATTTGCTCGAGTTAACGAGATAGAAAAATTGCTCTGTGATAAATTTGTTTTACTTCTCTTGGATTACGACGGTACGTTGACACCAATTGCGGAAACTCCCCAAAAAGCAATTATTCCTTCTGAAGCCAAAGAATTATTGCAGAAACTATCCGAAAGCTCTTGCTGTAAAGTGGCCATCATCAGTGGGAGATCACTGGAAGATATAAAGAAAGCCGTTGCGATAAAGGATGTTATTTACGCTGGCAACCATGGCTTAGAAATTGAGGGTCCGAATATTAAGTTTGAAAGCCAAGTATCTCCGAAGCTAAAAGGTGTTATCCGGCATATTGCTGAGGACCTTGCGAAAAGATTATCAGGCATCAAGGGCGCTATCGTTGAAGATAAAGAATTGACTATTAGCGTTCATTACCGCTTGGTAGCCGAAAAAGACACCCAAGATTTTTTAAGCATTTTTAATGAAATAATCAATCCCTATATTTCACGCAATGAAATAAATGTTGATGCCGGAAAAAAAGTTTATGAGGTAAAGTCTCCTGTGCAATGGGATAAGGGGAAAGTTGTTTTGTGGCTTATGGCAAGAGAACAATTTGCTATAGGGGGAAAGGAAGTTTTTCCGGTTTATATTGGAGATGATGTAACCGATGAAAATGCCTTTAAGGCTTTAAAAAGGAAAGGGCTGACAATATTTGTGGGGGAATCGCGCAGTTCCAGCGCGGACTACTATTTAAAGGATACAAAGGAAGTAACTAAGTTTTTGCATTTAATATTGGAAATAAACCACAGTTAATTATGTCGGAATTAATAAGAGCTAAAGAGCCATTTAGGTTTTGTACCAGGTTGCATTTATCAGAGCTTACCGGTTTAAGAGCTACCACCCTGGTTCAGCTGGCAAGTCTTATTAAAGAAGTATCTGGTTCATGCATTTATCATCATACGCACAGGTTCTTGCAGCAACATCAATATCTTTCTCCCGAGCCACCAAATGATTTCGCGTACTGGGTAACGGATATCCTCGGCGAAGATGAGCTTGGAGAAAAGTTGGCCAGCATTGATACAGTGCAATATTCAACTATACGCAAACTGAGGGATAAAATTGCCTCAACTATTGAAGATTATTTGAACAATAATCCTTTGGCTAAAGTTAAATTTGCGCGTTCGGATGAGGAATTTTATTTTATCAAATCAATCAGTTTCATCTTGCCGACAGGATACATTGCTTACGATTTAAAGGAATTTTCCGAAATTCTAAAGAAAGTCACCATAGATTCGATATATTTTCACATTTTTGAGGCGCGCCTGCGCTTAGAAAAGCCGACAAATGACTTTGCGCTCTGGATAGAAAGATCTTTAGGTGATAAAGGGTTAGCGGATGAGCTTTGCTGTTTCGATCCCTATACGCGCACTTTGGAGGACCTAAGAAATACAATCATTCAGGTAGTTGAGAGAAGGATATCTGTATAAATGGCAAAAGTTGAAGATTATATTCCGATTGTAGGGCAGTCTTGTATCGACGACTTGAGATTACTCGGCGAGAGATTGAAAGGTAAAGTTATTCAGCATATAAATTCTACGCCTGTAGGCGGCGGGGTCGCAGAGATTTTAAACCGCATGGTCCCGATGTTAAGGGAATTAGGCGTAGATACCAAGTGGGACGTAATAAAAGGCGGAGAGCAGTTTTTTGAAGTGACAAAGAAGTTTCACAATGCGCTGCACGGCAGAGCAGAAGAAATCACTAAAAGAGATTTTGAGATATTTACGGAAACCAGCCAGCAGAACATTGAGAATGTTAATACCTATGGAGACATTGTGTTTATTCACGATCCCCAGCCGATAGCCTTAATAAAGAAGAAAGCCGCTAATAAGTGGCTTTGGCGCTGCCACGTTGATGTATCTAACCCTAATGACAGGGTTTGGGGGTTTCTTATGGATTTTATTGTTCAGTATGACGCAGCGGTATTCTCTGCTCCTGCTTTTTCGCGCAAGCTGCCTATCGGGCAGTTTTTAATCCCTCCTTCGATAGATCCTTTGAGCGACAAAAATAAAGAGTTGCCGCAGCAAACGATAGACGCGGTATTAAGAAAGTATGACATCAAAAAAGACAAGCCAATCGTTACCCAAATATCGCGCTTCGACCGTCTAAAGGACCCCTTAGGCGTAATTGAGGCGTTTCTGCAGGTAAGAAAATACATTAATTGCCAACTGATTTTGGCTGGTGGAACAGCAGAAGACGATCCTGAAGGCGTAAAAGTTTTTGAGGATGTTCAAGAAAAGGCTAAGGCAAACAAAGATATCCATATAATTCTGCTGCCTCACAATGATATCGAAGTGAATGCGCTACAATGGGCTTCGGATGTAATCATTCAGAAGTCTATCAAGGAAGGATTTGGCTTGACTGTAGCCGAGGCGCTCTGGAAGGCAAGGCCGGTTGTAGCTTCTAATGTCGGGGGTATTCCTTTGCAAATAAAACATAAATATTCGGGGCTGCTTTGCCATTCTATTGAAGGCGCAAGCTTTGCCATAAAACAGCTTTTAGGCAGCCCGGGTTACGCCAAGAGATTAGGAGAGAATGGGCGGGAACATATAAAAAATAACTTCCTGATCACGCGCCATTTAAGAGACTACATGTTATTATTTCTTTCGTTATACTACCCGGAAGACGTTATTTATTTGTGTTAATTTATTAAAAGACAAAGCTCGTGGGGATATCTGCCGTTGGAAATTTTAAATATAGCAAAAACGGGTATCAAGAGGTTAAGAGTCAATCCTTTAGCGACAGGCGTTCGATCTCGTTTCGGCGTTCTTTGTCGGTTTTAAGGCGGGATATCCTCAGAAGTCGTCTACCGTTGAAGATTTTTAGCATGTTTTCATCATTGCAAGATTCCATGTTTTTAACGAAGTCAGGGGGTAGCGTCTTGACTATTTTTAGCAGGTGTGCTAACTTGGCTTCTGAGATATTTAGCGCTTTACGGGCTTTTGCCCAGGTTATTCGGCCGGGGCCGTGGTTGATATAGGCTTGGAGTTTTAGGCCTTCATAGATGGTATTTTGGATAATACGCTTAGCCCGGACAGGCTTTTCGGGTAAAGGATCGCCAAAACGGATTAATTGCCGCTTGCTTCTGCGGGTGTAAATCTTCACAACCATATGTATTATATGGAGTTGTGATGTTCGTCTGGCGTTCACAGTTCGGGCAGCCAATGGAAATATAAAAATGTTATTGACATATATCCAGTTTTGATTTAACATAAATTACTAATGGGGAGGTCGCGAACGGCCTGAGAGTTCCGCATAAGCGGGAGACCCTAAGAACCTGATTCTGCTACGCCCTTCGGAATAAGACGGAGGTGGGGGCTTCGCAGAAATCATTTCTTCGAAGCTCAAAGCCGAAAGGCTTTGAGCGAAGTAGAATGATCTGGGTAATGCCAGCGTAGGGAAAAAATAAGGTATTTAACCCCTATGATGGCATAGGGGTTTTTAATTTTAAAACCCTTCGATAAACTCAGGGTTTTATCCTGAGCGTAGTCTAAGGATAAAAGGAGGTGGTTAGCCATGTTTCAAAAAGTTAGCGAAGCAAAAATCAGCAAAGCGATTGTTGGTGAATTTATGCGCTGGTTCGATGATTATATTATCTCAGACGTAGTTGTAGTTGGGGGCGGGCCTAGCGGGCTTATCGCAGCAAGGGACTTGGCGCAAGACGGTTTCAAGACTCTAATCGTGGAAAGCAACAACTACATCGGCGGAGGCTTCTGGATTGGCGGGTATCTAATGAACACATTAACTTTTAGAGCTCCGGCAGAAAAGATTTTGGATGAGTTAAAGATACCCTATAAGGAGGCAGAGAGAGGTTTATTTGTTGCTGACGGACCGAATGCCTGCTCAAAACTAATTTCTGCTGCTTGCGATGCGGGTGTTAGAATTCTTAATATGACTAAGTTTGACGATGTGGTTTATAGAAACAAGAGGGTAGAAGGGGTTGTGATTAACTGGACCCCTGTATCAGCGCTACCTCGGCAGATTACCTGTGTTGATCCGATCTCCTTAGAGTCTAAGGCAGTGATTGATGCCACCGGCCATGATGCCTGGGTATGCAGAAGCCTGGAAAAAAGACACATCCTAAAATTAGCAGACTTTGGCCCCATGGATGTTAACTCTTCTGAAGATTTGGTGGTGGAGAATACGGGCGTAATCCATCCGGGTTTAATAGTATCCGGCATGGCAGTTTCAACTGCCTATGGCATACCGCGTATGGGGCCGACTTTTGGCGGGATGCTGTTTTCAGGAAGAAAAGCAGCGCAGGAAGCGATAAAGATGCTTTCAGTGGGATCAATGAAAGAATCTTCTCGCATAAAAGAAGAGATGGTTGTGTAAAGACTATAGTAACTTATTGAGGTAAAACACGCCTCTCTTTTGGGTAGTGTGCAAAAAAGAGAGGCGTTTTTATTAGGCGTGAAATGATCAAAGCAGTGGCGTTACTATCCGGCGGCTTAGACAGTATATTAGCTGTAAAACTAATTCTAGAGCAGGGAATAGAAATAGAGGCGGTTAATTTTTTGACTGTTTTTTGTACCTGTACTGCGCGAGGAAAAACTTGCCTGGCAAGCAAATCCGCCGCGGATAACTTAGGGGTAAAACTCAAGGTCTTTGAAGTCAGTCAAGAATATTTCCAGATAATCAAAAATCCAAAATACGGGTATGGCCGCAATATAAATCCTTGTCTTGATTGCCGTATATTTATGTTTAAAAAGGCCGGCCAATATATGAGAGAAATCAGAGCATCTTTTCTGATTACCGGCGAAGTTCTTGGTGAACGGCCAATGTCGCAGCGAATGGATGCTATGCGCATAATAGAGAAGGAAAGCGGTCTTGAGGGTTTTATCGTGCGGCCATTATGCGCAAAATTGATGGAGCCTACTATGCCGGAAAAGGAAGGTGTAATAAACCGCGAAAAATTACTGAGCATACAAGGTCGTTCTCGGAAACCACAAATACAGCTGGCTAATGAGCTGGGTATTCATGATTATCCCTGTCCGGCAGGAGGATGTTTATTAACGGATAAAGGATTCGCTGACAGGATGCGGGATTTGATGAAGCATAATCCGGATTTCACAGTGCACGATATCAAGCTCCTGAAGGTAGGGCGGCATTTTCGCCTCAGTCCAAGCAATAAGTTAATCGTGGGAAGGGACGAGAAAGAGAACGAGAAATTGCTGGCTCTTGCTGAAGAAGGTGATCTGCATATTAGCCCTGTCGACGTCGCTGGCCCCATAGGGATAGGGAAGGGTTATTTTGGAGATGATCATATAAACCTTGCCAGCCGTATATTGGCGCGATATAGCGATATCCCCGCTGATGGCTATCTCGAAATTGAGTGCTACAAGATAACAGAAAAGCATAGAAGCCATATCACGGTCACGGCAATCAGAGAGGAAGACTTTTCTGCCCTAAGAATATAGGATGTTTTCCCATCTTAAGTAAGTTCTACCGCCAATCATTCTAATACCAAAGGTGAAAAATTTAATTTTTAGCTGTATTACTGTATTATTATATTGTAAATGTCAACTTCTTATTATAATATAGTTTACAAATGGAGATCGGATGAATAAGGAAAACGCCCGTGCGCTTTTAGATAAACCTTTATCTGAACTAATAGCTTTGGCTGACAAAACTCGCAGAGAATGCGCTGGGAGCAAAATAGAGCTCTGTAACATAATGAACGCAAAATCGGGTCTCTGTGCAGAAGATTGTAGATTTTGTGCGCAATCTTGCCATTACAATACAGGCATAACCATGTACCCTCTAAAGAGCGCTGACGAGATGCTTGCGGCGGCTTTCAATGCAAAGGAAATAGGAGCAGAAAGATTTGACATAGTGACAAGCGGAAATACGCTATCAGCCGATGAATTAAAAAGGATAGCAGATGCCGTATATCTAATAAGAGACCGCGTGCGTATTAAAATTTGCGCCTCATTAGGTAAACTAAGCGAAAAAGATTTACTTCTTCTTAAGAATGCCGGCCTTAGGCGTTATCATCACAATATTGAGACTTCACCAAGATATTTTTCGGCAATAACCACTACCCACACTTTTAGGGATCGGCTTTCTACTATAAGAGCAGCAAAAACAGTTGGCCTTGAGGTTTGTAGCGGCGGAATTATCGGACTTGGCGAATCCTGGGATGATAGAATAGAGATGGCTTTTACGCTAAGAGATTTGGATGTTACGTCAGTGCCAATCAATATCTTTGTTCCGATAAAAGGAACGCCTTTAGCTGTAAAATCCCATCTTGCGGCTACAGATGCGATTAAAACAATAGCGCTTTTTAGGATAATACTGCAGGATAAAATAATAAAGGTGGCTGCCGGCAGAGAATCAATCTTGAAAGACTTTCAAGCAATGGCCTTTATGGCTGGCGCAAACGGAATGTTAATAGGCGGTTATCTTACTATAAAGGGCCGCTCTGTGGATGAGGACCGATTGTTTATTAAAGAGATAGAGCAAGCATGGAAGGCATAGAGGAATTTCTTATCAGGAGGAATAAAGAAGGACTACTACGCGTTTTACGTCCGGCGTCCTATCGTTTGGGCGGCAAGATATGCATTGGCGATAGAGAATATATTGATTTCTCTTCAAATGATTACCTCGGCCTTTCTAATCACTCAAAACTTATCGAAGCGGCGAAAGCCGCCCTTACTAAATACGGCGCAGGTTCATCCGCCTCAAGGCTTTTAAGCGGTGATCTCAATATACATCATGAACTTGAAGATGCGCTAGCACGTTTAAAGAAAAAAGAGAGCGCTCTTATTTTTAATTCCGGCTATCAGGCAAATGTTGGCATTATAAGTTCTCTTTGTGCTAAGGGCGATGCGATTTTCTGCGACCGCCTCTGCCATGCGAGCATAATAGATGGAATTCTCTTATCAGGAGCAAGGCTATTCAGATTCAGACATTGTGACAGCGAACATTTAGAGGAAAATTTAAAGAAAGAGAGGCAAAAATTTAAAAATGCCCTCGTTGTTACCGAGACGATATTTAGCATGGATGGCGACAGGCCTGATTTAAAGAAACTCGTCGAAATAAAGACAAGATACAATTGCGGTCTTTTAGTTGATGAGGCTCACGCTACGGGCATATATGGTGCATCCGGTTCAGGTGTTGTTGAGGAAGAGAGTCTGTCAAAAGAGGTTGACTACATAATGGGGACATTTGGCAAGGCACTTGGAAGCTTTGGGGCGTATCTGGCGGCTTCAAAACTGGATACCGATTACCTTATGAATAAATGCAGAAGCTTCATATACTCAACCGCTCTGCCTCCGGCGGTAATAGCTGCTAATCTGGCTGCTATAAAACTACTCAGCGAGGAGCCATGCCGCAGAAGGAAGCTTTTAGAATCGGCAAAATTCTTACGGGGGAATCTTAAGGCAAAAGGATTTGATGTTCGTGGATGTTCGCAGATAATCCCTTTGGTAACAGGCGATATCGGAAAAACAGTTACGCTTGCTAATTTTCTAAAAGATAAGGGATATTGGGTTATGCCCATAAGGCCGCCGACTGTTCCAGAAGGAGAAAGCCGTTTGAGGTTTTCCGTGACGTTTGACCACGATACGACCATCCTTGCAAGACTGCTTGAGGACATAGCAAATGCTTCATTTTAAGTTTGTGGACAGAGGATTTAAGAAAAATATATTGTTAATTCCAGGATGGGCGACAGACTGGAGAATATTCGCAAGGCTCGATGTCCCCTTTAATTATCTTCTACTGGAAAGAGTATCGCCAAGTGAGGCGAAAAAGGTTATTAATCATATACCCAGTGAACTACGCAAAGCGGGTATAAGCATACTTGGTTGGTCAATGGGAGGATTTATTGCCGCTGATATTATTCTTAAGAATCCAAATATCTTTGAGAACATAGTACTTATTAGCATACGTCACA
>Ga0194112_10001011_pt1 | contig 41296 bp, 34 predicted proteins | sample TA2MahC400mmetaG_FD_146191 | JGI IMG/M metagenome (GOLD analysis project Ga0194112, IMG submission 146191) | Freshwater microbial communities from Lake Tanganyika, Tanzania - TA2015016 Mahale Deep Cast 400m | ecosystem: Environmental > Aquatic > Freshwater > Lake | place: Tanzania: Lake... | reverse complement strand
GGCTACCTCTCAGGATGCGGAAGTGACGATTGCCTTGATAATCAGTTCGTTAAAAGTATTGGCTATTTATGCTTTGAAAGGATGAATGTGAAATATCGACTGCTGAAAACGCTAATGGTTTGTTCATGTCTTCTTCCTTTTCTTCTTGTAGCGGGCAGCAATCCCAAGACGGCAATCGCCGTTCGGACACCAGCCCCGCCGCGAATTGATGGGATATTGAATGAGGCGGAGTGGAAGCTGGCGAGGCCTGAGACGGAGTTCTGGCAGCGGGATCCGGTCGAAGGTGCACCGGCCAGCATGCCGACGGAGATACGAATCCTGTACGACGATGATGCCTTGTACTTCGGTTGCACGATGTACGATCCCGAGCCGGCAAAAATCGTGGCCCGGCTTGCCCGTCGCGACGACGAGATCATTTCGGATGTCATTTCTATCCGGCTCGATACGTTTCATGATCATCAAACGGGTTTTGAGTTCACGATCAACGCCGCGGGGGTGAAGGTTGATATTCTTCAGTATAACGATGGTGAGAATGAAGATCCTTCGTGGGATGTCGTCTGGGATGTGCAGACAGCCATCAATGACAAGGGGTGGGTCGCAGAAGTCAAGATCCCGTTCAGAGCGCTCCGTTTTCATGAGCAGGAATCGTACGATTGGGGGCTTCAGATCTTGCGTCGCATTGCCCGGCTTAATGAGCACCAGCAGTGGGTTCTGATCCGGAAGAGCGAGAGTGGGTTCATTTCAAAATTCGGTCATCTCAAAGGTGTCGAGCGTATCCCGGCCCCGACGAACATCCAGATCATTCCCTACGCGGTCGGAAGCGGACGTTTCCTGCCCAAGTCTGCAAGTCATCCCGAGGGTCGTGAGCTGGCATCGGACGTCGGATTCGATTTCAAGTACCGGCCGGGCAGCGGACTGACAATCGATGCAACGATCAATCCGGATTTTGGACAGGTGGAGGCCGACCCGGCGGTTCTCAACCTCACGACATTTGAGACGTTCTATCCAGAAAAGCGCCCATTCTTCATTGAGGGGTCACAGATCATTCGGTTCACGACATTTGGCGGGGAGTTCGGTCCGGGATTGTTCTACTCCCGCCGCATTGGCCGTGCACTCAGTGTTGATCCTCCACCTGGAGGCTATGTCCTTGATGAACCGCGGTTCGCTACGATTCTGGGTGCCGCGAAGATCTCCGGAAAAACATCAGGCGGGCTCTCCATCGGGATCATGGAGGCGGTAACGAATAAGGAGACGGCCACCATGGTCGATGCCCTTGGGAACAGATCCAAGGAGGTCGTCGAGCCGCTCACCAATTACAGCCTCCTCCGACTGCGACAGGATCTGTTCGAGAACTCCAATATCGGGATGATCATGACCTCCGTGAACAGTGACGGACGATTGCCGGCGATGACGGCGGGCCTCGACTGGAATTTCCGCTTCGACGAGAGCATCTACCGCATCGACGGCTTTGTTGCCGGATCCAGGACCACAAACGGCTCAGGTAATCGTCTCGAAGGCACGGCAGGCAAAGTCAACTTCAGCAAGGACGGCGGTCTTCACTGGCGCGGATTTGCTTCGGTCGACTGGACCACGAAACGGTACAACATCAACGACATGGGTTACTTCCGGCGTCCGAACGATTACGGCTGGATCGCGCAGATCATGTACCGGGATGACTACGTGAGAAACTGGGAACGGTTCTGGAGCATCAGCACGCAATATCACCTTCGACGCAATTTCGACGGCGCGGAGTTGATGCACTGGGTTGAGGCGGAAGGAGATATCACCTTTGCGAACTACTGGGAGGTTCATCTCAGCACCCAGGTTGACCGAGGCAGGTATGACGACCGCGAAACCCGTGGCACCGGCCTCTACAGACGTCCTGGAACCCAGAACGTCCGTGTCTCCGTCGAAACGGACTCTCGCCAACCGATTGTCGTGGATGTGGGCGGTGAGCTGGGGAGCGATCAGCGCAAGGGGAGGTTCTTCGAACTCGACGCGGAAGTTCAGGTGAAGCCAGCGAGCAACCTGACGCTCGAATTCGAGATCGCTCGAGAGGTGCGAAGAACCGAGTTCGCGTGGGTAGCCAACATGGAGGATCCGTTCGAGGCTGTCCCTCGGACATACACCGTCTTCGCCGACAGGACGACGGAGAAATGGGACTTCACGACACGTGGCTCGTTTGTGTTCACTCGTGATTTGACACTGCAGGTCTACCTGCAGCTCTTCTTCGCAAAGGGCAAATTCGAAAACTATCAGAAGATGCTCTCGCCAGACATTTTCGTGCCATACCAGGCGTTCAGTCGACCGGACTTCAACGAGCTTTCCTTCAATTCCAATGTTGTGCTCCGGTGGGAATACCTCCCGGGGAGCACTCTGTTTCTTGTTTGGTCGCAGGCCAGGCAGGGAGAGCGGGGCGACTATCGCACCGCGTTTGCCGACAATATCGCTAACACTTTTGCTCTTCCACTCGACAATGTGTTGATGTTGAAGGTAAGTTATTGGTTGAGTATTTAATGGTGATGCGAGGATGGAGATAGACACGACACCGAAGCGGGGAGACGAAATTCGCCTTGCGATAGACGAAGCAGCTTTCGAAGGCAGAAGCGTTGGTCGCGTGAATGGTTTCGTGGTGTTTGTTGACGGAGCGGTGCCCGGTGATGTGGTGAAGGCACGGATCGTGAAGAGAAAGAGCAACTACGCAGAAGCGAAAGTGGTCTCGGTCGAGCAAGCTTCACCCTTTCGTGTTGAGCCGCGATGTAAGCATTTCGGTGTATGTGGAGGTTGTAGGTGGCAGCACGTCGATTACTCAAAACAGCTTCAGTTCAAAGAGCAGCATGTAGTTGATGCTTTCGAACGCATCGGCGGGCTTTCCAATCTGAACCTCCTCTCGATTCTCGGTGCCGACGATATCTACTTCTATCGCAACAAGATGGAGTACTCCTTCGCCGACCGGCAATGGGTTGACCGATCAACAAGGTCGGGAGCTGAGCTGCCTGCCAACTTGGAGGCGCAGAAAGTCAATGTCTTTCTCGGTTTGCATGTACCACAGCGGTATGACAAGGTCCTCGAGATCACGGAGTGCCATCTGCAGTCAGAGGTGTCAAATCGAATTCTCAGCTACGTCCGCTCATTTACCAGGCGCCGGAATCTTCTACCATACTCCTCGCGAAGCGATTCGGGCTATCTGCGTTTTCTGGTGATACGTCAAAGCGAGCGCACTCGTGAGCTGATGGTCAACCTCGTCACGGTTGATGACCGGCCGGAGGTGATGAGGGACTTCACCGCTGACTTACGTTCTGCCGTCCCGGAGACTACGACAGTGGTGAACACGATCAACTCCAGAAAAGCACAGATTGCCTTTGGCGAGCTGGAGAAGGTGTATTATGGAGATGGCGTAATCCATGAAAGGCTGGGAGAGCACGTGTTCACGATCTCGGCAAGGTCGTTCTTTCAGACAAATACGGCTCAGGCTGAGAAGCTGTTCGAGGCGGCGAAGTCGTTTGCAGAGTTGAAGGGGGATGAGGTCGTGTGGGATCTCTATTCCGGCACCGGCTCGATCGCTCTGTTCGTTTCCGATGCTGCGAGAGAGGTTGTTGGGATTGAAGCGGTCGAGAGTGCTGTTCGGGATGCCGAACGGAATGCGCAAGCCAACAACGTGAGGAATTGTATGTTTCTCCTCGGGGATCTCAAGGAGCGGCTCACGGCAGACACAACGTGGATGCAATCGAGCCCAAAGCCGGACGTGATGATCATCGATCCTCCTCGTAGCGGCATGCACCCGAAAGCTGTCGATGAGATTCTCAACCTTGCTCCGCCGCGCATCGTCTACGTGAGCTGCAATCCGATGACGCAAGCGAGGGATGTCAAGGTCTTGTGTTCAGAGAAGTACGTTCTCACCAAACTCCAGCCGGTCGACCTCTTTCCGCACACCTACCACATCGAAAACGTCGCGCAGCTCCTGTTGAAGTAGATTCAGCGTCTGGTTCTTCCCTCAAAACGAAAACCCCCGGGAAGCACTCACGGGGGTCTTCATCCTCCTGACGAGGTCAGAACGGCTGTTAGTCCATCGGATTGGGATTAGTATCTCGCTCGCTTGATGGGATGGGGAAGTATCCTGTTGGGAGCTTGATTTTCGATGTCTCGCCGAAATACCGCAGGTTGGCGATTCGGCGGCCTTCCCAGAAGAACTCCGCCCTCCGTTCGTACTTAATCCAGTCCAGCACCTGATTCGCATCGCTTGAGGAGCCGCGCGCGGCCAGTCCCGCTACTGCAGCCCGCACACGATTGATTGCAGCGATCGCTCCGGCGAGATCACCCGACCTCTGTGCCGCCTCAGCCCGGATGAGTTCCATCTCCTGCCAACCGGCAATTCGCATTGGGGAATCGTAGCCGGTGAATTTGTACTGGATCCACCACTCGCGCGTCCCGTCTCCACCAAACCCGCCGCTGCCGGTCGCCCTGGTTGTTCGGATCCGCGTGTCGGTGGGATTGGCAGCGTAGAGCGCTCGAGCGTCCGGTGCAACTCCGACCTCGTTGCGGACGTTGTTCGCCCAGTGCCAGTAATTGTTCTCGCGAGTCGAATTCAGCGAGAAGGTGGCGTTGAATCGAAATGTCGTCTGCCCGACAGGTGAACCAAGGTCCGCGTATGTCTTCGCTTGGGTTAAGCTGCCCGTGATGTGATAGACGCGGGCAAGTCCTGCCTGAGCCCTTCGCACCCATTCGGTACCTGACGCCGCTGTCACAACGCCTGTGGTGGAGCCGACGGAATTCGGGACGCGGCCGGGAAGCGCTGAGTTGCTGGCATTCGTGCCTACGGTGATTGCTTCCGTGAACCGCTCGATGGCTTTCTGGTAGAGCTGAGCCCGTGTCAGCTTCGGGCCGCCATCAATCGGTGCGCCGTTGTAGAGGTCTGCGAGGAACGCATAACTGTATCCAGCATGGACCAAGATGGACGCTATGTTGGCATTGCGGCTCCACGAAGTTTCTGCGACAACAGATTTGATGCGGTTCACCGCGTCATCAGCCACCCAGCGAGCGCGCGCCAACTGCTGGTACATGCCGTTGAGTGAGACGTTCTGGATATCGAGCGTCTTGGGCAGAGGGTCGTCCACTTCACGGAACGTCGGGAAGGACCCGATATGCTGCGCATCGTCTGTTGCCATTCCGTCGAACTCGGCGACGAAGTTGGTTGTCCCTCCCCCCATCGCCACGGCGAAATCGCCAGCAACGCCCGCAGTCAACGGTGGAATCGCGGTCCCAGCTTGGAGTCCTTCATCTGTGATATTGCCTGGATTTTGCACTTCAAAAACCTCATCAACCTTGTCGCAGCCCGCAATGAACGCAAGGAAAAGCAGAGCGATGCCGAAGAGAAAACCGCTGAGCACCGCTTGCTTGGTTACGCCTGTGCTTGCTTTGTACTTCATGTTCATTCTCCTTCCGATAATGGTGAAGAGGAAATTCGCTCTTGACGGTTTCTTCTACAGACCAACGTTCAGCGTGAAGATGAACCGTTGTGTCTGAGGGAACGTCAAGAAGTCCTGTCCACGATTGATCTCCTGCTGACCCGCGAAATTCACCTCCGGATCGGCGCCGGTGTAGTCCGTGAATGTGGCAAGGTTGCGGGCTGCAAGCGTCAGGCTGAGAGAGCGCACACTGAAGCTGCCGAGCCACTCCGTCGGAACCATGTATGTGACGGTCAGTTCCCGAATCTTCAAGAAATCCCCTTTCTCCACAAACTGTGCTCGGTACAGCGTGTTCAACATCTGGAATTCACGCTGCGCTTCACGGCGTTCTTGGCCGACAACGGCCGGATTATTGAGCTTCTCTCGAAGCACCCTTACGGGCTCATAGGAATTATAGGACGCCTGCGCTGTGAATTGTTTCGTTCCGTTGAAGATGACGTGGCCCGTGGCCCAATCGGCGCTGGCGCTGATGCTGAGCTGTCGGAACAGCGTCACGGATGCGGAAACAGATCCCCACATCTTCGGCATGGTCTGACCAAGGTATTCCTCGCTGCTGAGAACGGGCTCACCAAAACGAGTCGCGACTGGGTCATACGTATCGTACGTCCTCACATCGATCACGCGCTGGCCGAAGAAACTGGAGATCGGATATCCCTTTTTAATCTTACCGATGCTTCCCAATCCGAACGGAATATCGGCCGACTTCCCCATATCCGTCACTTCGTTCTTCACACCCGAGAGTGTGGCGTTCAACGAAACGTCAATGTCTTCCGAACGGTAGGGGATTGTCCGCAGCCCGATTTCATATCCGCGATTCTTCACTTCACCGACATTCCGAAGCTGAGGATTGATGAATCCGCGCGACGGAATACTCGGGACACTGATGAGCGCGTCGTTCGTTGTTTGATCGTAGTAGGTGGCTTCGATGCCGATGCGCGAATCGAGAAATCCAGCGTCAAGACCGAACTCGATCTCCTGGCTGATTTCGGGCTTGAGGTCCGGATCGCCGAGGTTATTCGGCGTAACTGCCGGCACGCCATTCAATGCCGCGACCGATGACCAGGTCCGTTCAGCAGCATAGATCGATGGTTGTTGCCCAGATTTCCCGTACGCCGCGCGAAGTTTCAATGAATTCCAGTATGGAAACAATGGCCAGAATGGTTCTTCACTAATCAGATACGAGAATCCGGCCTTGGGGTAGAACTGCGCCTCAAACTGCTTTCCGAACGTGCTGCTCTTGTCGAGGCGAGCACCGAGCGTGAGAAAAACCCTTTCTTTCCAGCCAACTTGCCCCTGAGCGAAAAATCCTCCGTTCCGTGATAGCACTCTGGTCTCGAAGCCAAGCCGAGTCGCAGCGGCACTTACCGTTGAGACACCTGGAGCCGGGAATTTCTCGCCGGTTGCAGAGGCTGTGAACTCACTGTCAAAGAACAGCTGCGCACCGCCGGTGATCGAGCCGGAGAAATCCTCGAGGAAAGTCTCCTTATAGGATGTCGCATAATCGAGTGTGATTCGCGTGTTCGTACGGCGGTTGTTGATCTTGTACCCGTCCGGATAGAGTGAATAGCCTTCACCATACGCGAAGAACTGAGTGTTCTCCTCAGCGACGACATCAGTACCGATCGTGATCTTATGCGTCCACAACCCAAAGGGACGATAGTCTGCAGTCAGCGCGCCGGTGAACCGATCCACTCGTTGGTCCGACTCAATCTTCTGGGCCAAATTGAGCGCCGTGAAGGGTTCACCCCATGGCCGGCCCGCCCGAGCATTGTAGAGATTCGAGAGGAACGCGTTGCCGATGAGTCCAAAGATGTTGTTGTCGTTGTTCGGACGGCGCAGGTAATAATTCACATAGCCGGATGTGAACGACAGTTTGAAATTATTGGTCACGTCGGCGTCCACATTCCCCTTGAAGTTGTAACGTCGCACCTGATTGGAGGGCTGAGCGCCGAGCTCGTTCTCATATCGGCCGGAAACGTAATAGCGCGCACTCTCGATGCCTCCGCGCACAGACGCCTCGTATGCCTCAAACGGACCCGTTCGTCGGACGGAGTTCACAGCGTCGTTGCCGATCGTCAGATTGGGGAATAGCGACAGATCGACGTTCTTCCGTCTCAGGCTGTCGAGCAACGATTGAGTTACCTTGACCTGTCCGACATCGATCTTGGGCACCGAGATCCATCCGACCTGATGTTGGAAATTGACCTGTGGCGCTCCAGCGGCCCCGCGCTTGGTAAAGATCTGAATCACACCCGCAGATGCCTGAGTGCCGTAGAGCGTCGTGGCTGACGCACCCTTGATAATCTCCACTCGCTCGATGTCGCTGGGCGAAATGTCGTTCAGCCGGGATGGTCGCTGGCCTCCGGTTGTGTAGAAGGTTTCGGAGTTACTGTTGTCGACCCGCACACCGTCAATGTATACGACGGGCTCGTTGCTCTGTGTTACGCTTGTCATCCCTCGTATGCGGAGGGAGGATCCAGCGCCCGCTTGACCAGAGCTCACGAGCGTGACGACGCCTGGCGCCCGTCCCTGCAATACCTCCGAGAGACTCGTCACCGGCACGCGCCCCAATTCACGTGTGCTGATCGTCGAGATCGTGTTGCCGAGAGTTCGGCGTTCGGCCGCTACGGCCATGCCTGTCACAATAACCTCGTCGATCTGGATTGCAGTTGTTGCAAGCGCGAAGTCGACTCGAGCTGTCTGTCCAGCAACGACGGTGACTTCTTCCGTTGCACTCTGATATCCAATATACCGAGCTTGTACACTGTATTTCCCGGGTGCAAGGGCTCGAATGAGGTATTCGCCGTCGAGATTTGCGGCTGCCCCGTAGGTTGTCCCACGGACGATCACGTTGGCGCCTGGGAGCGGCTGGTTCGTCTGCGCGTCGATGATCTTGCCGCGTATCCCTCCTGTTCCTTCCTGCGCCATTGCGGAAGCAGCGAAGGACGCGATCAGGGCGAGGGCCAGAACGCAAACGGCAAAGAGTCTTGGTAGCGCACGATTCATAGCTCCTCCTGCTTAATGTTGTGATGGATTCCTGAATCAGGCCGATCGGGATGAAGTGAGGGAACCGGATCCCAAAGGTACCTGGCTCAAGGTGTGAGTGATGGTAGATTTGATGAATGGTGGTAGGAAAGTCTGCTGCCTTGTCGCTATCGTTCTCTACGTTCGGGGATTAGCGAATGCAAGAATCCTCTTAGCAGTAAGTTAGCCAAATTCTACAGAAAGTCAAGCAATGTAAGGCTGTGCCGTCCTCCCGGGCTATCCGGGTTACACACCAAAAGGTGAGAGGCGGGCACACGGCGTCACCCTTGTCGGCTTCCCGGTTCGGTGACGTAATGCCTGTCCCGTGCACTTGACAGGGATTTGTCACCGCTCCAGAGAATTCTAAACGAGGATGCTACTCGACGCGCGAGCTGGTTGCACCCGACCCATCCTTGCTGTGCTGAAGATCCGGTGCCGGAAGAATCGTTCAGAGTGCGAAAATCACCGCCTCTCCTGTTTCAAGGCTGTCCGTCTGGAGAGGATGCTCCTGTAACTTACGTTGGCATCCTCCTTCGTGCTGATTTCCATTGGAACGGCGGGCTCGGCGAGTGTTGCATCAACTCGCTCTATGATGCTGTCCGCTCCAACGACCGTGAACTGCACGGGAATCAGCAACATCGTGTCCGGGAATGAGTACCACAGCAAGGTTAACGATCTTTCCAACGTCGCTGAAGTGAGCGGTGTGAGGATGTCCCTGAGTTCGTGCTCCCCTCCGGCGTACGTGACTCTCAACGTATAGGGACGGTACCTGGTATGAAGCTTCAGAAGCAACCTGAAGGTTGTTCCGGAGTCCGTGCGCGTTGTCGCGACATCACGCTCCGTCCGAACCCATTTCTCCGCCGGGGCTGCTAGACTGTGGAATGCAAGGCGCGTCGCCCTGCTGCCGATCGTTGTGTCGATCGACCCGACCTGAATACGTGCTCCCGTCAGATACTCTGAACTCTCCACGACGAGCGTCCCCGTCGCTGAATCTGCGTCAAACGTTTGCTCGACCCGTATGTTCGGTCTCCAGTATTGTGTATATGAAGGTTGGGCAGAGAGTACAATGATGGTGATGACGCAGGCTAGCGCTGATCCAATGAGACCCCAGCGTGTCCGAAACTGTTTCAGCCACAGCAGATCAGTCTTTGCATCGAGATAGACCGATGCGAATCCTAGGAGGAACGGAAATGACCAGATCGAGAAGAAGAGGATGTAGAGAAGGTGGATCCACACAGACACAGCGGGTGTGATCTCGACGTTTGAATATCCAGCGCGCGCGAGAAAGCCAAAGCCCTCAGAAAAAAACAGTCGAAACATGAAATGCGGTGAGAGGAGCCAGAAGATGAGCTTGAGGAGAGGCTGTCGCACCAGGAGCGCGAGGCTTAACAGGAAAAGTGATACTGCAGGGTACAAGGCCAGCTTGGAACTGCTGAACGCGGAGAGAATGAAGAATACAAGCAAAAAGATGACGGCTCGGAGGAAGTAGGAGTACGCATCGTGCCGTAGCCGAAGTCTTGGTGCAAGTTGGAGCGCGATCCATATTCCGAAAAGGGCAGCAAAGAACCCGAGCACAAAATAGCCGTCAAGGTTTGCCATCCACGGATGGCGTACTCCCTTGATCAGCGATACCACGTTCTCGGAGAGCCACACGCAAGCCTGGATAATCAGCGCGAGGAGGAAGAGCTTCAAGCCGGGGATCTTTGGTTTCTTTGTTTGATCGGTCGCCTCTCGACGTTGCCGCACGCGCGCCAGAGCGAAGAAAGTAACAATCAGCGAAATGAGCAAGAAGACGCGAAGCAGCCAACGCGGCACGAAGATCGGCGTTGCACCGATCTGGTAGAGGTAGTACTGGTCGGAGGTCTTCTCCGGCGTTCCACCATCGAATCGCTCCACAAGCCTGAAGACGAGATCGCCGGAGCGCTTCAGACCATCGGGTTTGAAATTCTCGTAGTTGTCCTGTGCCGTATGGATGGGATCGCTTGGATCGGAGGTAAAGTCGATCGCCGGAATGTTCTTGTCGAGGAAAGGCATATGGTCTGAGCCGATGCCGCCGCCAGGCATCGCGCTCATGAGGGTTAAGAAATGCGAAGGGAACGATAAACCGTTGTATCCGAGCCTGCTGAATTCTTCATATGCTGCGCCCACCAGCCACTCGGGCGCGCTGTGGGTCTGGGTATCCACAAGCGGCAATAGCCAGTCGGAACCGTTTGCCATGTCAACCTGGAGCATCAGGATGACCTGGTCGATCTGTGCAAAGTTCTCCACAAAAAATCGTGACCCTTTGAGTCCCCGCTCTTCACCCCCAAAGAGAGCGACCACAATGGTCGACTCATTCTTCCGCTGCGACAAGACCCGGGCGAGCTCCATCACCACAGCGCATCCGGATCCGTCATCGTTTGCACCGGGTATCTCGGGACCGCCTGTATCAATGTGTGCTCCGAGAACTATGATCCGATCCGTCCTTCCTCGGAGGACTCCGACCGCAACACCGCTCTGTGTGTTCGTCGCCTGACTCAAGATGCCCGTCCCTTCAACCGCATTCATCGGCATAATGTAGGCCTCGCTCAATCCAAACTCGTGGAATTTTTGGACGGCGTACTGCATCGCGAGGCGCTCCGCCGGTGATCCCATCGGGCGAGGTCCGATGTCGACCGCGATCACCCGCAGATAAGCCGCCGCGCTGTCGAGCGAGAACGGGGTCTGCGTTTGTGCTGATGATTGGAAGAAAAGGATGCCCGCAACAAGACCTGCGAGAATACGTTCAGGGTTCCTCGCTGTTCTCATGGAAATGGTGTCCCGTGGTTAGTTTCATCGAAAGAGGGCGATCGGATGTCTGCGACCGATTCCGGCTGTTGGCCTATGAGAGGTACTTCTCAAAGAATGTCATAATTGTCCGTTCGTATTCCGTCCCACCGACTCGCAGAAGATCAGAATGATTCCCTTTCGGAATGACCAGGAGTTCCTTCGGCTCGTTCGCGTTTTCGTATAGCGCCTTTGAATAATCTGCCTTGATGTGTGAGTCGTCCGTGCCATGGATGAAGAGGATCGGCTTCCTGACCTGTTTCACCGCGTTCAGAGGAGACACTTCTCGTGCTTTGAAGCGGGCGATCTTCTGAGATCGGCTCATGGCTACGTTCCTGAGGAAGTGCCATGGGAGCTTGATGATTCGCTTCTGGTAGTCGACCATGATCGTCCGGAGGTCTGTGAAGCCAGCCTCTGCAACGATCGCTGTGATCCGGTCATCGATGGGCGCCGCCTGCAGAGCAACCGCTGCCCCCATGGACGTGCCGAAAACGCCGATCTTCCCAAGGTCCACGTCCCGTCGAGACTCGAGGTAATCAATCACCGTCGAAAGATCGTGTTTCTCATAGAAACCGTACGTGCAGTAGGCACCCTCGCTCATTCCGTGGCGGCGCGAGTCGTATAAAAATACATTGAGGCCCTTCTCAAAGAAAAGCTTGGCATATGGTACACCACCAATCTTGCAGTCCCCTACCCCGTGGAGGTAGAGAATGGTTCCCCGGGCTGAGGCCGGCTGTTTCACGAGCCAGGAACTGAGGTTAAGCCCGTCGCGCGTGACGATGGTGATGTCCTCCTGAGGAAGACCGGCATCGCGGGGTTCCAACCATCGTGTGAAAGTGCTGTACCATTGGCGAGTCCGAAGATTCGGCTGCAAGAGAATGAGGGGGCCGACCACCAGGATGACGGCTGCGGAGGTGAGAAGGAACATCACGGCAATAAGGAGCAGTACGAGAAGAATGGACATGAGAGGAGAGGAATCGCGACCGTTAGGTGGAGAGATGTTTCATGGCTGACTTCAATATAAAAAGGGGGTCGGTGGTATGCAAGGAGCATTGGGGAAGATAAACGGTTGAGTGGTGGATTGGCGGCTGATGAGGCAGGCTTTGATGTGATGAGATTTGATTGTACTTTCCAAGCACCATTTACCAAGCTTTTGTCTGACCGACACATATTCCGGAGTTTTCTTGAACGTCGCTCTCGTCCACGATTGGCTCACGGGGATGCGGGGAGGTGAGAAGGTACTCGAGGTGCTGTGCGAGCTCTTCCCGGCTGCAACGCTCCATACCCTGCTGCACAACAGAGGAGTCATGTCACCGACGATCGAAGCGATGAAGATTCGGACGTCGTTCGTTGACCGGCTGCCCTTCAAAACGGAAGGGTACCGGAATTATCTTCCACTCTTCCCGCGGGCGATCGAGACGTTCGATCTCTCCGATTATGATTTGGTCCTTTCAACGAGCCACTGCGTCGCAAAAGGAGCACGTCCCCATCCACGTGCCCTGCACATCTGTTACTGCCACACGCCTATGCGCTATGTGTGGGAGATGTATGATGAATATTTTGGAAAAGGAAGAGCGGGGCTCCTGACACGGACAGCGATGTCGTACTTTGCGCCGCGACTGCGGAACTGGGATGTGGCCTCGAGTGGCCGTGTACACCACTTTGTCGCCAACTCCAAAAACGTCGCTCAACGCATTCAACGGCACTATCGACGCCCATCGGACGTGATTCATGCGCCCGTCGATACGCAGCAATTCCGTCTCTCGACGGTGAATGAAGGGTACTATTTGATCGTGAGTGCACTCGTCCCGTACAAGCGAGTGGACCTCGCCATCGAGGTCTTCAATCGACTTGGCGAGCGGCTTCTCATTGTCGGCAAGGGCCCTGAGTTGAAGAAGCTTCAGGCGATGGCCTCGCGCTCTGTAGAGTTCCTCGGCTGGCAATCTGACGACAAGCTTCCGGGTCTGTACGCGGGATGCCGCGCACTGGTGTTTCCAGGGATAGAGGACTTCGGCATCGTGCCTCTGGAAGCAATGGCGTGCGGTAAGCCGGTGGTCGCGTATGGTCGAGGGGGTGCAGTCGAGACTGTCGTCGAGGATGCAGACAATCCCACCGGCGTCTTCTTCTATGAGCATACCGTTGAAGCGCTGAGTGAGGCAGTGAAAAACCTGAGCCGTCGCCGATTCGATCCCGTGATGATTCGAGCCCATGCTCAAAGGTTCGACCGGTCGAACTTCAAGGCCCGGATTCATCAGTACATTCAAGAGAAACTTCAAGCGCATGAGGCCGGACTCAAGTAGCTGTGCGAATGCGAGGTGGGTCGTAGTTCGACTCTCGAGCCCACTTTCTGGCGGTCACCCGTCTAGCGAGAATGTCTTTGACTTTCGGGCTCATTTTGCTTAAATTTTGTAGTTCGATTTGGTCAATTTCGCCCCGTTTTTTCCCGCTTTCGACCTCCTCGCGTGGGATGGGGCTACCCCACGATCTATAGCTCGCTTAGGGTCTCACGACCCGTCGGGTCGTGGATGACTTCTTGGACTCTCTACAGGTTCCAATGCCGACAGACGAGCATCACAAGTCAAAGAGAACCAGATATGACCTGGTCTTAGTGCCAAGAGACGATGCAGGTCAGGCAAAGTCGCTCCGATTCGCACCCTGGCAGATGTACCTGCTTATCGTCGGCACCATTGCTGTGATTGTGGGTGGAGTCCTGGCCCTGCTGGCGTATACACCTGTCGGACTCTGGATTCCGATCGAGAATGCGGAGCTTGTGAATCGGTACAGCAAGGAGCTCGTTGTGCTCAACCAGCGCGTGACAGCGCTTATGGAGCAACTCGTAGAGCTCCAAGAGTACAATGTCAAGCTGAGGGCCGCGCTGGGTGAGCAGGCGGTCCTTACGGATTCGGGCGTGGCGGTTGTCGGAAGGCCTCGATCGGCCAGTGTGGATACCAGAAGGGAATCGGGGCGGCAGCAGCGCGGCGCCGGACCGCTCGGCATGCAAGTTTCGCGGCCGTCGTTTGACCCGGTGACAATGCTGCCAGCGAGCCAGGTACAGCAGCCGGTCGTCTTTCCCGTGGTTCTTCCGGCTGAAGGCTACATCACGCGCGGATTCGAGGCTGGGCAACTGCATTATGGCATCGACATCGCTGGGAAGACAGGGAGTCTCGTGAACGCAGCTGCCGATGGGCACGTAGTTTTCGCAGGATGGACGAGCGACGATGGATACAAGGTCATCCTTTCGCACTCTGGAGGATTTCTGACGTTCTACAAACACAATCAGTCATTGCTCAAGTTGGCTCCCGCATATGTGAAGCGGGGCGAACCGATTGCACTACTCGGTAATTCCGGCCAGACCAGTATGGGTCCGCATGTGCATTTCGAGATTTGGAAGGACGGGGTGCCCGTGGATCCGGCAAACTATATCTTGAACCTTAATTTCTAGGCAACCCGTGGCTCTTAAATCAGATCCGGTTAAGGAACTCAACCTCATCGGTCCGGGTACCATTGTAGAGGGGAAAATCCGCAGTCAGGGCAGCGTGCGAATCGACGGGAAGGTCACCGGCGAAATCACAGCGAGCGAAAGCCTTGCTGTCGGCCTTTCCGGGGAAATCGATGGGAACGTGACGGCGAAGAACGTCACCATCGGCGGGAAGGTTCGGGGGTCGATCACAGCTTCGGAGAAGATCGTGTTCGAGGCAAAGGCTGTGGTCAAGGGTGACATCCGCGCAACCAAGCTCGTGATTGATGAAGGCTGTATGTTTGATGGCAAGGTGTCTATGACGGAGCGGACGCAGTTGTACGAGACACGCCACTGATCGTCGTCACGCCCGCACGAGGGAGAGTCAATGTCGTCTGCACCAGAGCCAGACGAGCCGAAGCGACGGAGCGAGCTGTTTCCAGGCCTTGGCCAGACTTATCGCGATTTCGCGCCATACCTCACGCTGGGTTTCCAGCTAGCTGCGGCAGTCGTCGCGTTCTTTCTCGTGGGCTGGTGGCTTGATACTCGATTTGAGACCGCGCCCCTGTTTGAGTTGATCGGGGTGGTGCTCGGGACAATCGGAGGAATGACCAAGTTCTTCAGATCGGTATCGAAACTCACCAAAGAAAAGAAATCGTAAATCCGGGGTTGCAGCGATGAAAATCGATTGGGGATTCATGAGGCTTGTGTCGTACTGCGCGATCGCGGTCGCCGTGGTGATTGCCTATCCCCTTTCTTCGATCACCAGCCGGGAGATTGTTCAAAGCGTGATTGCGGGCGGTCTGGCGAGCTTGCTGCATCTGCTGCTCGGCTATGCCGCCATCGAGGTGGGGTTTGAGAAGCCGAACACCACGTTCCTGAAGATCATCCTGGGAGGAACGGTGATCCGTTTGCTCTTGTTGGTGGGCATCGTATTACTGCTCGTGAAGGTGTTCGCGTTTCACACGCTGTCATTGATGATTTCGCTGTTGTTCTTCTATATGATGAATCTCGCGCTCGAGATTCATCTCCTTCAGAAAAAAGTGTCCCTGAAAAACTGACGCGATTCGTTCTTGAGATTCGATCCAACTGCACTTGCTGATACTGTCCGGCACGCCTCACCCACCGTAAGCGATACCGTTCGAGCGGTCGTCTCCCAGGGAACTGCGGAGCACGGTGAGCGGTTTAACTTCGCTCATGTGCTTGATCACATGAAGAACTCCATGGAGCTGGAAATCCCCGGCGGCCACATCGAACTGCCGCATCTTCCTCCCATCGAGGTCGCGGGCGTCACGTTCGATTTGTCCATCTCGAAGCATGTGTTCTTTCTGCTCCTTGCCGCCCTTGTCGTGACCATTGTGGCTGTATACGCCGCACGGAAGAATCAGAAGAACAAGGTTCCGAGCGGGTTCGCCAATCTCGTGGAGATATTCGTTCTCTTCATTCGAGATGAAGTGGCGTTGCCGACGATGGGGAAGGGGGGCATCAAGTATCTACCGTTCCTGCTCACGACATTCTTTTTCATTCTCGTCATGAATTTGGCAGGACTTGTTCCATACGGCGCAACGTCCACGTCGAATGTGTCGGTGACGGCAGGGTTGGCATTCGTGGCATTCATTATGATTCAGGTCACCGCGATCCGGGCGCAGGGACTGAAGCACTACCTTGCCCACCTCACGGGAGGGGTTCACTGGGCACTCTGGCCCATCATGATTCCCGTGGAGATCCTCGGCTTGTTCACGAAGCCCTTTGCGCTCTGTATGCGTCTCTTTGCGAACATGACCGGGGGGCATATAGTGCTGCTGGCGCTTGTCGGCCTCATCCTTTTGTTTCAATCGGCTGCAGTGGCTCCGCTCTCGATCCTGTTCGGTGTCGGGATCAACATGCTGGAACTCTTTGTCGCTTTGTTGCAGGCCTATATCTTCACGATGCTGACAGCGCTGTTTATGGGATTCGGGATGCAGCCTGAGCACGGCGACGAACATGCCGAAGGTGCCCGTTGAGGCTCTCGGAGTAGGGTTTTCATCAGACATCATCGAACTATTCATTCAGGAGGAATCATTCATGGAAGCAAATGCGTTAGCGTATCTCGGTGCGGGAATCGGCGCGGGTCTCGTGATTCTCGGCGCAGGATTTGGTATCGGAAAGCTCGCAGCAGCGACGATGGAGGCCACCGGACGTCAGCCTGAGGCGGCAGGTCAGGTCCGGACGTCAATGATTATCTCGGCTGCTCTCATCGAAGGAGCGACGTTCTTTGCGCTGGCTATCTGTATTATTCTTGCCGTCAAGTAATAGAGAGGGATCACCACCGATGTTTGACATCAATCCAGGGTTGATGGTCTGGACGATTGCCACCTTTGTTGTTTTGGTGCTTGTCCTGTCGAAGTATGCATGGAAACCGTTGCTGAAGGTGCTGCAGGAGAGGGAGGATGGCATACGTCAGGCGCTTGAGCAGGCGGACCGCGCACGGTCTGAGGCCGCTGATCTCGCGAAGCAGAATGAGAAGAACCTTGCCCAGGCTGAGGAGGAGTACCAACGGATCATTCGCGAGGGGAAGACGTTGGCGGACAAGCTAAGGGAAGAGATTGTGGTGAAAGCCCGTCAGCAGGCGCAGCGCGAGATTCAGCAGGTGAAGGAAGAAATCCAGCGTGACATCGACGCGGCCAGGCAACAGCTGCGTGTGGAAGTCGCCGACCTCGCCATCCAGGCAGCCGGCAAGATCCTCGACGAAACGCTGGATGCTCAGAAGCACAGGAAACTTGTGGACAATTTCCTGAACCAACTACCCAAGAACTGAGGGGTGTCTGACTGGTTACTTGGTGAGTCGATCACGTCCGACTCGCCACGTAGCTTGTCAGCCGCCAGTTAAGCAAACACCAATTCATGAGTAATCTCCGAATTGCGCGGCGCTACGCGGAAGCCGTGATGGATCTGGCGGCCGAACGGGATCAGATGGACCGCCTTGGCCGCGACCTCGAACTGCTCCAGCAGGCCATCAAGGAGTCGCGCGAGTTTGTGGCGTTTCTGAAAAGTCCCGTCATCTCGAAGGAGAAGAAACAAGCCGTTCTGGCCGAGTTGTTTCGGTCGCGCGTGAGCGATGAAACGATCAGTTTCTTGAACCTGCTCACAGCCAAATCCCGAGAGGACGTCCTGCCGGAGACCATAGAGGAGTTTTTCAGGCTGCGTGATGAGCGGCAGGGGATTGTGGGGGTGGAAGTCCGTGCAGCGAGCGAACTCACCCCGGACCAGCGACAGGGGATTCAGCGCCGGTTTGAAGCGATCACGCAGAAGAAGATACGGATTGCCTTTGTTGCCGATGCCCGGGTGTGCGGCGGCTTCGTGGCGAAGGTTGGAGATACGGTGTATGACGGCAGCGTGCGCCGGCAGCTGGAACTTCTGCGGGAGCGTTTCGTGGAGGAAATCGGATCCAGCCGGAGTGTGAATTGAGACTACGACGATCTTTGAAAAGGATCTACTATGGCAGATGTACGACCGGATGAAGTAACTGCAATATTGCGGAAACAGCTCTCTGGATTCGAGAAGGAGGTCGACGTCTACGATGTCGGCACCGTCCTTCAGGTCGGAGACGGTATTGCGCGTGTCTATGGGCTCTCGAAGGTCATGGCAAGTGAGCTTGTCGAGTTCCCTCACGGCGTGTTCGGCATGGCGCTCAACATCGAGGAGGATAATGTTGGCTGCGTGCTCTTCGGCGAGAGCGCATACATCAAAGAGGGAGACAGTGCAAAGCGCTCCAAGCGACTGGCCTCAATGCCCGTCGGTGAACAGATGCTCGGGCGGGTCATCACCCCGCTCGGCGAGCCGCTGGATGGGAAAGGCCCCATCAGAACAGAGAAGTTTCTCCCGTTGGAGCGAAAGGCCCTCGGTGTTATTCAACGCCAGCCGGTGAAGGAACCCTTGCAGACGGGCATCAAAGCCGTGGACGGCATGATTCCGATCGGTCGCGGGCAGCGTGAGTTGATCATTGGAGACCGGCAGACGGGGAAAACAGCGATTGCTCTGGATGCGATCATTAACCAGCGCTACACCCACACGGAGAAGGCCGAGAAAGAGGGGATCAGACCCGTCTACTGCATCTACGTCGCGATCGGCCAGAAGGGATCCACCATGGCACAGGTGGTGAGCAAGCTCGAGGAGCACGGCGCCATGGAGTATACCACCGTCATCCAGGCCACAGCCAGCGATCCCGCGCCCCTGCAGTTCATCGCTCCGTACGCCGGGGCAACCCTGGGTGAGTTCTTCCGTGACAGCGGCCGTCACGCGCTGGTGATCTACGATGATCTATCGAAGCACGCCCAGGCCTATCGGCAAATGTCGCTCCTTCTTCGCCGGCCGCCGGGACGTGAAGCGTACCCGGGCGATGTGTTCTACCTGCACTCGCGGTTGTTGGAGCGCGCGTCGAAGTTGAGCGACGAGCTCGGCGGCGGAAGCCTCACCGCCCTGCCGGTGATTGAGACTCAAGCCGGTGACGTCTCAGCATACATTCCGACGAATGTTATCTCGATAACGGATGGCCAGATCTACCTGGAATCCAGCCTCTTCAACTCCGGCATTCGTCCTGCGATCAACGTCGGCATCTCGGTCTCTCGCGTCGGCGGCAATGCACAGATCAAGGCCATGAAGTCGGTGGCCGGCCGCCTGCGACTTGATTTGGCTCAGTATCGCGACCTCGAGGCCTTTGCAAAGTTCGGCTCCGATCTCGACAAGGCAACACAGCAGCAATTGCGCCGCGGCTCCCGGTTGGTCGAACTGCTCAAACAAGGCCAGTACGTTCCCATGCCGGTTGAAAAGCAGGTGGTGAGCATCTTTGCCGGAACAAACGGCTACCTCGATCCCATTCCGCTTAAGGATGTTGATCGGTTTGAGATCGAGCTGCACCAATTCATCGGCACCAAGTACCAGGAGGTCTTCCTGACGATCGCGGAGCAGAAGATGCTGACGGACGACATGATTCAGAAACTCCACGCGATCCTCAAAGAATTCAATGTGAAATTCAGACCATCCGCTAAACCAGCGTAGGAATCCCCGCGCCCTCCCGGGCTTCGACAGGACAGTTTGACTCGTGGCAACGCTTCGCGAAATACGTCGCAGGATCACCGGGATTCGGAACACCCAGAAGATCACCAAGGCAATGCAGATGGTGGCTGCGTCCAAACTACGGCGTGCCCAAGGGGCTATCGTCTCGACGCGTCCCTACGCGCGCAAAATGGGAGAACTGCTCAGTCATCTCGTGACGAAGGTTGATCCTGCCCTCCATCCGTTGCTCGCGAGCCGTGAGGTCGAGAACGTTTTGCTGATCGTTGTCACGGCTGATCGCGGCCTGTGCGGTCCGTTCAATAGTAACCTCATCAAAGCCGCCGCGCAGCACCTCGTCGCGCTCCGTGCCGGGCAGCTTGAGGGAACCACCGGCCCGCTCCTCCTCACCGTCGGCAAGAAGGGCGCCGACCACTTCAGAAAGCAGGGGAGCCGGATCTACGCGAAGCATGTCGGGATCTTCATCGATCTCGATTTCAGCCATGCGCGCACCATCGTCAACGAGATTGAGCGAGGATACCTTGCGCGCGAGTTCGACAAGGTTGAGGTGATCTATAACGAATTCAAATCTGTCATTCAGCAGCGGATCGTCATTGAACAGCTCCTTCCCATTCCTCCAGAAGAGCTGAAGGGCCCACGCGACCTGCACGCCCTTGCCCAGGTAGAACACATCTATGAACCGTCGAGTGGTGAGATCATCGACGCGCTCGTCCCGCGCCATCTTAACTTCCAGATGTGGCGGATCCTGCTTGAATCGAACGCAGCGGAGCAGGGAGCGCGCATGACGGCAATGGACAATGCAAGCGAGAACGCGAAAGAGCTGATTCGGGATCTTACGCTCAAATTCAACAATGCCCGTCAGGCTGCCATCACGAAAGAGCTGCTGGAGATCGTGAGCGGTGCGAATGCTTTGCGGAGGGCTGGCTAGGTCGGCGCGTTCCATAAGGCCGTCTGCCGGGCGGGAACATCAGAGGCGTATGAGGCCGTCACTCAGGAAACTGGGCGACGGTCTTTTTTGTTGGGGGAGATTTCGGTTGGCACCTCGCGAGGAAGGGGTCGAGCAAAGCGGCTGTCTTGATGAGGAGAAGCGACACGATTCCAGCTCATCGCGCAGATCTGAAAGGCGTGGGGTGATTGGGAAAGAGAACAGTGCATTAAGAGACAGTGATTGTGTCGGGAGGCCCGTCTGACCGCAAGACGCGCTGTGCAGTCGGGCAGGTAACTCCCGGCACCACTACGTGGTCTATGAAATTGGGACATTACCGCGCAAAGAAATGCCTTGATTAGGGAGGTTTTTCTAGGTAACTTATTAGGCCAAAATTTTGAGAGTTGCACCTTCCGAAATCCCAAGGTGTGGGGGAGATTTCGGAAGTTTTGTTCATGAGAACAGACGTCGATGTTTGAAAACCTAAGCCAGAAGCTTGAAACGGTCTTCAAGCGGCTGAGGGGACAAGGCAGGATCACAGAAGCCAATGTTGCGGAGACCCTTCGCGAAGTCCGGCGCGTCCTCCTCGATGCTGATGTCAACTACAAAGTTGCCAAGCAGTTCATCGACGACGTCCAGAAACGCGCTGTCGGATCGGAGGTCCTCAACAGCATCACTCCCGGCCAGCTCATCATCAAGATCATCTACGACGAGGTGGTGAAGCTGCTCGGGACGTCGAAAGCGGAGATCCACACCGCCCCGGCACCCCCCACGGTTATCTTGGTGGCGGGACTCCAGGGATCGGGAAAGACAACGTTTGCTGCGAAGCTGGCTCGTTATCTCAAGGGCAAGGGCAGTATGCCATTGATGGTTGCTGCGGACATCCGCCGGCCCGCAGCCATCGACCAGCTGGAGATGCTGGGCAAACAGCTGGAGGTTCCCGTGTACGCCGACCGGGCGAAGGACGCGCTCGCGATTGCCGTTGACTCAATAGATTTCGCGCGGAGGAACATCCGCGATACCGTTATCATCGATACCGCCGGCCGGCTGCACATCGATGAAGAGATGATGCAGGAGGTCGCGGCTATCAAAAAGCGTAGCCGGCCTCACGAGATTCTCTTCGTCGTCGATGCGATGACCGGCCAGGATGCGGTCAACACGGCGAAAGCGTTCCATGATCGACTCGATTTCGACGGCGTCGTTCTGACAAAACTGGACGGCGACAGTCGTGGCGGCGCGGCGCTCTCGATCCGTTCCGTTGTCCAGAAGCCGATCAAGTTCATCGGTGTCGGCGAAAAGCTCGACGCGCTGGAGCCATTCTACCCTGAACGCATCGCTTCGCGCATCCTGGGGATGGGTGACATCGTTACTCTGGTGGAGAAGGCCCAGGAGCAGTTCGATGAAGAGAAGGCGGTCAAGCTGGAAGAAAAGCTCCGGAAGGCGCAGTTCACACTGGAAGATTTCCTGGACCAGCTCCGCGAAGTCAAGAAGATGGGTCCCCTCAGCCAGGTCATGGGCATGCTTCCCGGTATGAACCGTGTGCCAGCTGACGTTCAGGTTGATGACAAAGCGCTCGTGCGGATCGAGGCGATGATTCAGTCCATGACATCAGAGGAGCGCGTGAGGCCTTCCATCATCAACGGCAGCCGGCGCCGCCGCATTGCGATGGGGAGCGGCACGACCGTTCAGGAGGTCAACCGGCTCCTGAAGCAGTTTGAGGAAATGCAGCGGATGATGAAGCGGCTGAGCAAAGGGAGCATGAAACGAGCCCTGCAGGGTATGCGTCTGCCAGCGCGCTAAACTCGCGGTTGCACTAAGAATCATCATATGTGAAAAATCCAAACTCATCTATTATCCAAGAGGAGTGACACTGTGGTAAAGATTCGACTGCGGAGAACGGGCAAGAAGAAGTATCCGATCTACAGAATCGTTGCGTCGGATGTCCGCTCCCCCCGCGATGGTCGGTACATTGAAGCGGTGGGTCAATATGACCCGAACGTGCACCCGATCGTCCTGAAGGTCAAGGAAGAACGGGTCTTTCACTGGTTGCGCAAGGGTGCCCAGCCGACGGATACCGTCCGCTCGCTGTTGCGGCGGCAAGGGTTGTGGTTGCGATGGACCCTGATGCGTCGCGGGATGGATGAAGCGAAGACGCAGACCATTATGGAGCGGTGGCAAATGGAGCAGGCCGAACGTGCCAAGCGTGAGGCCGATCGGAAAGCGCGCCGCGCCGCAAAGAAGAAGAAAACGGCAGTTCCGGCCGCCGAGGCCGCGCCTGCACCAGAAGCAGCGGCAGCGGTTTCGTAGACGGCGAGGCGAAGCTCGGAAGAGCTTCGAACCTTCAGAGCGTGTTCTTTCTTCCCGCGTAACTGTACGGTGGGTGCTTTCGTGTGCAACGGCGCAAGTCTCTGTTCCTGAACAGGAGGTGGAACTATGAAGGATTTCGTCGAATACGTTGCCAAGCATCTCGTCGACAAACCTGAATTAGTGGTGGTGGAACAGGAGGAGAAAGAAGATAAAACAATCTTCAAGCTGAAGGTCGACCAAAAAGATGTGGGGAAACTGATAGGGAAAAAAGGAAGGACGGCTTCATCGTTCCGCGTTCTCCTGAGGGCCGTCGCGGCAAAAGAGGGCAGGAAAGCAGTGTTGGATATCATCGGCTAGCATGGACACACATGAAGCCGATGCGCCGAGAAGCTCGGAGATGATCGCGGTCGGAAAAGTCGCAAAAAGCGTTGGCATCCGGGGAGAAGTGAAAATTGTACCCCTCACGGACTACCCGGAGCGGTTCGCCGAGCTGAACCAGGTCTGGATTGGACCAGACGATGCAACACTCGAGCAGTGCACCATCTCCTCTGTTCGTCCTACCCGTTCCGGCGTCAGCGTGAAGTTAAGAGAAATCGAGACCCGCGCTGCCGCCGAACGCAAGCGCGGTTGCTACCTCTACATTACCGAACAGGAGACGTCGAAGCCGCCTGCGGGGAGATACTTCATCCACGACATCGTCGGGATGGAGGTTTCGACGAATGGGGGCGAGGTTTTGGGCATGATCAAGGAGGTCCTTCAACTGCCCGCGAATGATGTGTGGGTGGTTGTTCGGGGGAAGAGGGAGATCCTCATCCCCGCCATCAAGGATGTCATTGCTTCCGTTGACGTGAAACGACGAGCTGTTGTCATTCGCCCGATGGAAGGATTGCTGGACATATGAGGATCGATATCATCACGGGTCTACCGAAGCTTCTCGAGAGTCCACTGGAGGAAAGCATCGTGCGGAGGGCTCGGGACAAAGGGAAGATTGAAATCGTCGTTCATGATCTGCGCTCGTATGCCCACGACAGGCACAGGACGATCGACGATGCGCCGTACGGCGGGGGGGCGGGTATGATCCTGAAACCCGAACCGCTTTTTGAGTGCATCGAGAGTCTGAAAGGGCAGCGGTCGTACGACGAGATCATTTTTCTGACGCCGGACGGAGAGCACCTTGATCAGCGTATTGCCAATGAGCTTTCACTCAAGGGGAATCTCATGCTCGTCTGCGGCCACTACAAGGGGATCGATGAGCGTGTGCGGGAGGCGCTGATCACGCGAGAGATTTCGATTGGCAATTACGTGCTTTCGGGGGGTGAACTTGCTGCAGCTGTCATTGTTGATGCTGTAGCCCGGCTCCTCCCCGGTGTTCTGAACGACAGCGCATCCGCGCTGACCGACTCCTTCCAGGACGGGCTTCTGGGCTCGCCGCAATACACGAGACCGGCGGAATTTCGCGATATGAAGGTGCCTGAGGTGCTTCTGTCTGGGAATCATGCTGAGATCGAGCAGTGGCGGCAGGAGCAGCGGCTGGAGCGGACCCGGCGCTGGCGACGTGACCTTCTGCGCAAGGACAACGGAGTGTAATAAGCAGATATGAATCATGTTCTTATGTCGGAGAGAACTTCATGGACAAGATGAAACTTATTGAGGCAACGCAGCTCAAGTCGGATAGGCCGGAGTTCAACCCCGGTGATACCGTAAGCGTACACGTCCGGGTGGTGGAAGGCGATAAAGAGCGCATTCAGCAGTTCCAGGGCGTGGTGATCAGCAAACGCGGGTCGGGCGTCAATTCAACCTTTACGGTCCGCAAGGTATCTGATGGCGTCGGCGTTGAGAGGATCTTCCCCCTGCACTCTCCTCGCATCGCGAAGATCGAAAAAGTGAAGGAAGGAAAAGTTCGACGGGCAAAGCTCTATTACCTGCGGAGACTCGCCGCGAAGCAGGTCACGCAGAAAACAAGCGCATGACGGATGAAATCCTTACTCGGAATTTCCGAGGCATCGTATCTTCAGCCGCTGTTGTATGGGTTGGAGAGACCGGATTCTCCTGCTGAGCTTCTTGTCAATATTCCGGCCGAGATTGCGATCAAACTACGGGAGCGCGTCGAGAACCTTCGATGCGCTTTTTTATCTCCTCTCGACTACGCCCGTTATGGTGCGGATTACCGCATTGTTCCGGACGTCGGCGTCTCCTCCTGTACGCGAACGGACACCATCCAGCTATTCGTCAACGCCGACGCTCGAAATGTCAGGTCTCTCGCGGTCGACATCCGGGTGACCTCGGAGATCATCCTTGCTAAAATCATCCTCACCGAGAAGTTCCCGAATCTCGCTTCCGTCGAGGGAACGACTCGGATTGTGCCAATGGCACCGAACCTTCGCGAAATGCTAAAGAGAGCAGATGCTGCGTTGATCGTCAACCTTCATCCGCACCCGGCAGCTGCAGAGGAGCCGTTCGTGCTCGACCTTGTCGAGGAATGGAAAGACCTCACCGGGCTTCCGTACGTGCATGGGTTCTGGGTGGGTCATGAGTCGCCTGAGAGCGAGGCCCTCGTCCCTGCTCTGCTTCGTGCGAAGCAGAAAGGGATAGATCATCTTCTTCAGATCGCGGAAGACCTTGCACAGCAGCAGAACCTGAGCGTCGAGCGCACTACCGAATATCTCTCGTCATTCTCCTATGGCTTCGGACGCGATGAGCAGGAGGGCCTTTCCGAGTTCATCCGCTACGCCTACTACCACGGCTTCCTGCCTGACGTTCCCGAAATCAATTTCTTCGAAACAGATCTCCCCCAGAGTCCGGCAGCCTGCTCGCCGACTTCCAACTGAAGACCTCCCCTGCGTCGCACGGTTCATCGCTACTCGTGTCGTGACATTCCCCAGCCACTGCCTTTTCATTGAATTTCCCCTTTTTTTCGGTACATTGGGGCGAGAAATCAACCGAACGGAATGCTCAAGACGCTGCTCATACGCAACTACGCCGTCATCGAGGAGGTCGAAGTCGGGTTCGAGAGCGGTCTGAACATCATCACCGGGGAGACGGGCGCGGGGAAGTCGATTCTAATTGATGCCCTGAGTCTGGTTCTGGGCGAGCGGGCGAATTCCGACGTCGTTCGCAGGGGCGCGGATAAGGCAATTGTTGAGGCGATTTTCAGCGTCTCCAGAAACATGCGGGTGTGGGCCGCGCTCGAGGCGCACGAGTTCGAGCCACAAGAGGAGTTGATTCTGCGCAGGGAGATCTCTGCAAAGGGCCAGAGCCGTTGCTTCATCAACGACACGCCGGCTACGCTGACGGTTCTGCAGCAGATCGGAGACCTGTTGGTTGATCTTCACGGGCAGCACGACCATCAATCGCTGCTGAGAACAGAGACGCACATTGACTTGCTCGATGATTTCGGCGGGCTGGATGGATTAAAGGAAGAATTTCGAACGTCCTATGATCAACTGACGCGGTTGTTTAACGAACTGGAGGAGTTGCAGGCGAAGGAGCGGCAGTTAAAGGAACGGCGTGACCTTTATGAATTCCAGATCCAGGAGATCGATGCCGTGGCTCCGCAGGTCGGTGAGGAGGAAGCGCTTGAGGCCGAGCTGAGAATCCTCGAGAACGCCGAGAAGCTCTTCGAAGCAACATCGCAACTCCATCAGATGCTGTACGAGGGGGAGCAGGCTGTCTACGATCAGCTCGTGCTGGCTCGCAATCAGCTGGAGGACCTGGCACGGATTGACAGGGCTTTTGAAGATGTCAAGAATGAATGTGCGTCGGCGGTGGCGATCATCAGCGAGGTCGCGAAGTTCATTCAAACGTACAACTCCAAGATTGAATTCAACCCGGAGCGGCTGGAACAAATCCGCGACCGCCTGGGCAAGCTCGCGCTTCTGAAGAAGAAATACGGCGGTGCCGTCAACGCGGTGCTTGAGCACCGCGCAAAGATCGGGAAGGAATTTGCGCTCGCGGAGAACTTTGAGGCGGAGATCGGGAAGCTGAAGGAACGGATCGAGAGAGAGCGATCCGAATGTTCGCGTGCCGCGCAGAGGCTCTCGGCGAAACGACGCGAGCATATAACGAAGGTCAACGATTCCGTCGTCGCGGAGCTTGCCAAACTGGGGATCGCCAATGCGCGCTTTGATGTAAAGCTGGAAAATCGGCTGCTTGACAAAGTGGGCGGCCATGGGCGGTTCACAAAGGCATATGTGAAGCTCGGGCGGGAGTATTTCGTGGCAACGCCGAAAGGGATGGATTTCGTAGAGTTCCACATCTCGACGAATCTAGGTGAGGATATCAGGCCGCTTGCAAAGACCGCCTCCGGTGGGGAAATCTCGAGGGTAATGCTCGCCTTAAAGACGATCCTGGCGAAGTCGGAGCGTCTGCCCCTCCTTATTTTTGACGAGATCGATGTCGGAGTCAGCGGCCGGGTTGCCGTTGCTGTGGGTAGAAGCCTGAAGACCCTTTCGCAATTCCATCAGGTCATCGCGATCACTCACCTTCCGCAGATATCCGGCCTGGCGGACACACACTATGTCGTTGAAAAGATCGAACGCGACAAAAGGACAAGGACCCGTATGAGAAAGCTCGAACTAGAGGAGCGGGTTCAAGAAGTTGCCAAGTTGATGAGCGGTGTCGAAGTCACCGAAGCCGGATTGGAAGGAGCAAGGGAGCTGATGGGATTGAAATGATGAACGATGCGAAATGAAGCCACTGAGAGTTTTTCGCGATCTTTTTGGTGATCAAGTTGAACTCTCTCATGCGCGGTGGAAGCACGTCTGTGAGACTCACCCAGAGCCGGTGGGTCTCATTGAGAAGCTAGGCGAAAGTCTTCGGCGGCCCGATCTTGTCAAGTTAAGTAAGAGTGATGCAGGTGATGTACTGGATATATCGATCGGTAAACCTGCGAAAGCGGTTTCCAATGAAATTGCAGATGATTTTTTCGAGCGGCTTGATCCTCGGACGAAAAAGATCGTCGGCTTTTCGATTCTGAACTTTCAAAAGAAAGCGAGAAAGAAGAACGGAGAGCTGCAGGTGCCTATCGTAGCAAGTTTCAGTCTCTGAACAGTCCGGTTCGCCAAGCTCATGAGCGGCGTGGAGATCACTGAGGCGGGACTGGGAGGAGCGAGGGTGCTGATGCGGTTGGTACGGAAATGAAAAATGAGAAGTTGGAAATGGAAAGTTCAAACTAACTTGGAAACCAAGAAGAGAAAATACTCACCCAGGCGGGCCGGGACAAGGAAAGCAAGAGATGTTTCTGTCGTGTACACGGCAAGACAACTTTCGCCCTTGAGCGGAAATGGGACATCCTCTGCAGAACGAGAGCAACTAGAAAGAAAGTATCGACCAAAGTTTCTGGAAAAGCTCGATCTCCGTCGGCTAGTAACGTACGTCCCAAACAAAAAGGCACCGATCTACAACTGGTTCAAGTACAAAGAGGGTTTCTCCAGGGAATTGGTACACTTGATCCTCAAAGAATGGAAGATTCCGCATAGCGAGATAGTTTTGGATCCGTTTGCCGGGTGCGGTACAACCCTCCTTGCCTGTAAAGAACTCGGCTACCGTGCCATTGGCTTAGACATTTTCCCAATTGCGGTTTATGTAACACAGAGCAAGCTGAAGGACTATTCGGATACAGAACGGTTAGTCAAGGCGGTTGATAAGCTCTTTTCTAGGTGCATCAAACTCTCTGCAAAGAAATTTCCTGATGTTCCTATCATCAACAAAGCCTTCACCCTAAGAACACAAAGCGAGATCCTTGCCTATAAGGAAGAGATTTTGAAATTCGCCGAGCCAGAGCAGAGTTTCTTGATGTTGGGGCTCCTTAGTATTCTTGAAGAAGTGAGTTTTACTTCTAAGGACGGACAATTCCTCCGCCTTGTAGAGAAACCTATTCCTGAAGTGAGGGATGCTCTGCGGCGGAAGCTCCTTTCGATGCTCAACGATCTTGAGATACAAAGAGGCCTCTTTCCTGTCAATGGAGTGGAACAGGTCATGCTGGCTGGCGACGCGAGGGCTTTTGACCTGCCCAAACATGCTCGAGGCAAGGTCGGGGCGGTGATAACATCTCCGCCCTACCTTAACAGGTATGATTACTCTCGCACGTATGCTCTGGAGTTATGCACGCTGTTTGTAAATACGCCGGAGGAGATGCGGAACATCCGGCATAGTCTCCTACGGTCACACATTGAGTCGAGGGAAATGGACGCAAAACAAATTGCGCTAAAGAGTCTCGACGAGATTCTGTGGAACCTCGGCCAACAGAAACTGAACAACGAGCGAATTCCGATCATGATACGCGGCTATTTTGAAGATATGAACGAAGTGATCAAAAGCTTGTCCAATCAGGTTAAGCGAGGAGGACTTGTTGCTCTCGTGGTTGCAAATGCACGATTTGAAGGTGAAATGGTACCGGTTGATTTGATGCTTTCAGAGCTTGCCGTCCAGAACGATTTTAAGGTTGAGGCAATCTGGGTAACCCGCTACAAGGGAAATAGTTCACAACAAATGGCCAAATATGGTCGGCAACCCGTTCGCGAATCCATTTTGTTCTGGAGGAAAACGGTGTGAAGAAGAGAAGTAAGGCGCCGTTGCAGGCTGCGTTGAGCAAACAGTACTTGGAGCGCTCACTTTTTCTTCATCAGTCCCTGAAGTCAGCAAGGCTAATGGAGCTAGTTGAAGAGGTTCAAGTACTCAACGAAAGCAAATTCCATTGGGATCGTGATGGGCGGAATCATTCTCAGCGACCAGAACTTCGAGGAGGCTGATGCACAGCGCAATATGATTGCTTCTCTTGGGATCACATTCGATGGCAGCTGGAGAAACAGGGTTGGTGGGAAAGCAGCAAAAGAGGCTTCAAGTCTTTTCGTGGCGTATCTCAAAGGGAAAAGAATAGTTCAAAGGATAACAAAGAACCAGATCATATTGAAAAGCGGAATTGTTGTAAGATTTGGTTCTGATCCTGATCTAGCAATCCTCTCTGTAGATGGAAGACTGCTGGTTGCAGTAGAGATCAAGGGTGGCATTGACGCAGCAGGAGCTCTTGAGCGATATGGCGCAGCGCGAAAGTCATTTGACAAAGCAAGAAAAACAAATGTGCGATGCCATACTGTTTATCTGGCGAGTTGCATTACCCCCGCGGTTCGAGAGCGCATTGAGCAAGATGGTCTGGTGAGTGAAATTCAAGATTTGTTGGAAATTCTGTCAAATCCGAAGAAAGCGAAATCATTTCTTGATGATTTGTTTATGCATATAGTGAGAATCTAACCGCCCGACGCGGCGACCTTACATAAATGACATGTCCCTTCACCTCTACAACACCCTAACCCGTCAAAAAGAAGCCTTCAAGCCGATCCATGAGGGCTTCGTGGGGATCTATGTATGCGGGCCGACCGTCTACAGCGACTCGCACGTCGGTCACGGCAAGAGCTACGTGTCGTTCGATATCGTAGTCCGTTATCTCCGCTATCTCGGCTACAAGGTTCTGTACGTCCAGAATATCACCGATGTCGGGCATCTGCTTGATGATGGCGAGGACCGGATGCTCAGGCAGGCCCGAATTGAGAAGCTCCATCCGATGCAGATTGCCGAGACGATCCTCCGGAGCTATTTCGAGGATATGGATGCGATGGGTCTTGTGCGGCCCGACATCTCGCCGCGCGCATCCGGGCATATCACCGAGCAGATCGAGCTGGTGAAGGCGCTGCTGGATAAGGGGTACGCTTACGAGGTTAACGGCTCGGTGTACTTTGACGTGCGGAAATATGCAGATTACGGCAAGCTTTCGGGCCGGACGGTCGAAGAGATGCTCGAGGGGACGCGGGTGGAAGTTCGAAGCGAGAAGAAGAACCCCCAGGATTTTGCGCTCTGGAAGAGAGCGGAGCCCGAGCACATCATGCGCTGGCCGAGTCCGTGGGGCGAAGGCTTCCCCGGCTGGCACGTCGAGTGCTCTGCCATGTCGATGAAATACCTCGGGGAGCAGTTCGACATCCACGGGGGAGGACTCGATAACCAGTTCCCGCATCACGAATGTGAGATCGCGCAGAGCGAGTGTGCGACAGGCCGCCCGTTCGCGAATTACTGGATTCACAATAACCTGGTAACGGTCAACGGGCAGAAGATGTCCAAATCCATCGGAAACCAGATCACCCTGAAGGATGCGTTCAAGAAGTTCGATCCGCTCGTCGTGCGCCTGTTCATACTGCAAAGTCACTATCGCAGCACGCTCGATTTCAGTGACGAGGCACTACTCGGGGCGAAAAGTGGGCTCGAGAAGCTCCTGAACACGGTCCGAAACCTCCGGACGGAGGCCGCGAAAGCCCGGGGTGAGTCGCGCGCGGCGGCTGCCGCGATCGACCTGGAATCGTACCGATCACGCTTCCTGGCCGCGATGGACGATGACTTCAACACGCCGCAGGCGACCGCTGTGTTGTTCGATCTCTCCCGGGAGGTCAACGCTCTGTTGAGTCTTGAGACCAAGTTCTCGGCGGCCTCGCTGGAGGCGATCGATGCCCTTCTTGAAGACTTGGGGGGCAGAGTCCTTGGTATCGTCCCTGAGGGTTCACATGCCGGACTTAGAGCCGACATGAAGCTGGAGGCGGATCTGGTTCAGCTGCTTGTCGATCTTCGGGCAGAGGTCCGCGCTCAGAAGCTCTGGCCGCTTTCTGACAGGATACGAGACGGACTCAAGAAGCTCGGTATCGTGCTTGAAGACAAGAAGGATGGGACTGTGTGGCGAAAAGGGTAGCAGAAGTCCCCTCAAAACGGAAAGTCATTCCGTCGGATTTTTGGACGCCTGGCCGCCTTACTAAGACGGTTGAGGCAGGCGGGGAAAGCAGAACAAACACAACTGTGGGTGTCCGCCTATCCGCCAGCAAACGGTGGGATGCAAGAAGCGCACAATCCGCTGGTATGACAGGCAATTTCTTGTGAATGTCTGCTGTGAGATGATTAGATCCGGGAGAAGCTTACCGTGAGAACACCTCTATGTTATCTCGTTGTCATTCTTCTCTTCGTGGCGGCGATTCCCTCGGCGTGTGCACAGAGCAATGTCGGCGAAGGCGCCACAATTGAGCCGACAATACTGATCGACAGACCGACCGCGGGCATGCTCCATCGCGGCAATTACTACATCAGCGCGAATTTCTATCAGCGCGGGGGCGTGCTCTTCAACGTCTCTGTCGGATTGCTGGATCGGTTCAGTTTCGGAATCTCGTACGGCGGCACCGACATCTTGGGCTCGGGCGAACCCGAGATGAATCCCTCTCCGGGCGTAAACGTGAAGCTGCGCGTCATCGAAGAGTCGTCGGCTGCCCCGGCGGTCGCCGTCGGATTCGATTCACAGGGCAAGGAGCCGCATCGCGACAACCCGAAACGGTACACCATCAAATCACCGGGATTCTTTGCGGTGGTGAGCCAGAATTATGCTGTAGCAGGGAATCTCAGCCTCCACGGCGGAGTTAATCTCTCAACCGAGCGGGATGACGGTGACAAGGATCTCAATTTCTTCTTCGGGGTGGAGAAATCGCTTGGAAAGGAAATTTCTCTTCTCGCAGAATACGATCTTGGGATGAATGACAACCACGGGAATGCGCTCGGGCGGGGACGAGGGTATTTGAACTTCGGCATTCGCTGGTCGTGGGGCAAAGGGGTCGTCATCGGTTTGGATCTCAAAGACATCTTGAAGAATCAGCAGGAAAGTTCCATTGGGAATAGGGCAATCCAAATCGAGTATGTGGGGTCCTTCTGATGGTCTTTGCACTGTACAGTCCTCCTGACTAATTGTCGACAAAAGTATATACTTGGAGCCCCGAAACCGCCAAATACCCCGTTTTTCAGCTTGATTCGGGGCTTTTCCTTGAACCGCGATGGCATCAGAGTTGTGCCTAGTGTTGTGGAGTGTCCATGTGCATATGGAAGGGTGATGCTATGAAACCTTTAAGAACCATTCTCAGCCTGGCTGCAGCCTTGTTTGCGGTCTCCCTCGTTGTTTCGGGTTGCTACACTCAACTTGCCACGCAAGAGGAGGACGAGGGGTACTCCGAGACGAGGTACGACGTGCCTCAGTATTATGAGGAAGGAGACACCGTTCAGCCGAGGGGTGTGTACGGCGAGGAGCACGATCACTGGCGGTATCGGTACTGGGGGGATTCTGAATATTACTATCCTGGCTGGTACGGGAGTCCGTTTTCTTATTCCATGTATTGGGGATCTCCCTTCTGGTACCCTTATAGCCCGTATTCCTACTATGGGTATGGATATCCGTACTCATACTGGTATCCTTATTCGTACTACTACTATTCACCGTACCGATACTACGACGGCTATCCATATGTCGTTTACACGAGGACGAACCAGACTCGCGAATCCGGATACCGGCGCACAGGGGTAACTCGGACGGGTGGGTACTATGGGGGGAGCGGAACGACTCCAGGATCGTCATTGAGTGTGCCGCCGGCAAGTCGCCGCTCAGGCGGTAGCAGGGACGCGGGGTATTCGGCTCCATCGACCCGCAGGACAGAATCCTCCGGAAGGTCGAGGGAATATGCGCCGCAGTCGAGCGGGCGTTCTCGCAGTGTTGCTCCTCCAAGCCGATCGAGTTCACCGAGCGCACGCCAGGCACCGCCGTCAGGGGGCTCAATCCGGGGCAGCAGTCCGTCTGGAAGCTCGCGAAGCAGTGGATCGAGCCGGAGTCGCAGCTACTATGATGCGCCAGCTTCGCGAGGTTCTGCGCCGAGTTACACACCCTCTTATGCGCCTTCTCGTTCGTCGTCTCCAGCTCCAAGTTCAGCGCCGAGTGCTGCGCCGAGTGCAGCTCCGAGTTCCGGTGGGAGTCAGGGTGGCACGAGAAGTAGTGGTGCAACACGCAGCGGACGTTGATCTGGCAGCGACTCAGCAGAGGAGATCATCATGAATAAGGTCAGCGGGATTCTCGTTCGTTTGATCACAATTCTCATCTTCGTGGCCTGTCTGATGCCCTATGCCGCACAGGCCCAATTCGCCGAAGATGCCTTGAGGTTCTCCACCTTTAACGTACCGGTGGGTGCGCGTTCAGCCGGCATGGGAAACACGTCCGTAGGAATCGCTGCCGACTACTCAGCACTGTTCACCAATCCAGGCGGGCTTGCGCTGGTGCGGAGTTTCGAGTTCTCGGTAGGGCTCACCAATTCCAACTTTGGCAACGATCTCACCTTTTACGGCATCACGACGAAGTCCGACAACAGCGTAACGAATCTGAACAACATTGGCTTGGTGTACCCAGTCCCGACAAAGCGTGGGAGCCTTTCTTTTGCCTTTGGATTCGCCCGCGTGGCAAACTACTCCAGTACTGCCTCCTTCAATGGATTCAACCCGTACAGTTCGCTGGTAGAGGCACTGACCCCCGATGTCAATGTTGCTTCAATGTCTGAGAGTGAACGAGAGAGCTTTCTTGAGAACAATCTGCCGTTCCAGATCTTCCTTGCCGATACGTTTAGCGGCCGTCTCTACCCCAACGTCATCGATAGTATTCAGCAGGAGGGGACAGTTCGCGAGGGGGGCGGAATCAACAACTGGTCCCTGGGAGGAGCGATCGATATCGCAAAGAACATTTCGGTGGGCGTCGCGTTCAATCTCCTCTCCGGCTCATACTCGTACGACAGGGTGTACACCGAGCGCGATGCGCGGAACGTGTACCACTATGCCCCGCCATTTGATTTTGACCGATTCCGCTATCAGAGCACGGTCAATAGCGACCTGAGCGGCTTCAACCTGCTCTTTGGCCTGATGTACAGGAAGCCGGGGCGCTACAATGTCGGCTTCACCGTCAAGACCCCAACGTATTATGAGATCGAAGAGGGTTTCTCCGATGTGGGAACAGCATGGTTCGACAACGGCGATTGGTATGAAATGAAGAAGCCGGGATCGACGAAGTACAATATCAGAACACCGGTGGTGCTCAGCGGCGGGCTGTCGCTTCAGCTGACTGAGTGGCTCGCTTTGGCCGGGGATGCGGAATACACCGACTGGACCCAGATGGAGTTCACGAACGACAATCCAGATCTCGCCGACGAGAATTGGGTCATTCGGGATGTCATGCAGGCGACAACGAACCTGCGCGGCGGTGCGGAGGTTTCACTGTGGGACTATGACCTCAAGCTCCGGGGAGGCGTCGTATACAACCCGTCGCCGTACAAGGGAGATCCAAAAGACTTTGATCAACTCTACTACACGGCAGGCATCGGGATTGCCGTGGAGAACAACGTTAGCCTGAATGCATCGTATGCATTCGGCAAATGGAAGACTTTCCGCGACAACTACTATATCCCGGGTCTCAGCGCACCTTCTAGGACAAATGAATCGGTGAACAGGAAGACGCTAAATGTAACCCTGTCATATCGTTTCTGACGTTTCACCTAAACCATGCAGGACACTCAGGACCCCAATGTCGAGAGGCATTGGGGTTCGCTGTTCATTAGGAGGTAGGAGCAGCAATCAAAAGACCTGTTTACACCCTCCCTGTGACAACTTCACCTTCTAGGCTGAAGCAAGTGAAGCGAGGTCGGGTTTGGGACAACCGTTGCGGGATCACACCGATGGGATTTCCGAGTCTCATGCGCTGTCGCTGTATCGTGGGCATTGAGACGCGCTAATATCTCCGTTCAGTTCGGTATGCGAAGATTGCAGTAGTGCGATCGAACTCTTCCCGCCACTGCAATAGAAGTTGCGTGTACGTGCTTGATCTCGGTCAATCATCCGCGCGGGGTGAACGCCACTCATTTCGTCTCCCTTCAGGAGAGGGTCAGGCCCGCCGGCCAGGCTGTTGGGCGGCGCAAATCGGCTTGTTGCAACGCCCCCCAAGTTTCTTTACATTAATTCCGTCCGAGCCGCATTCCGGATCGAATCCCTCATACCTACCGTATCCCACGAACGCCCATGCACCTGCGTGCAAAGATCATCGTTGGGACACTGATTACGCTCGCCGTCCTCGTCGTCGCGCTCGGTTTCTTCTTCTATTACCTCATCTCTAAATCGTTTCCTACAACATCGGGCACGATTGACGTCGCCGGCCTGCAGGCGGATGTGAAGGTCTATCGGGATGAGTACGGCGTGCCGCATATTCTGGCCGATTCGGAGAGCGACGCGTATTTCGCCGTCGGATACGTCCATGCTCAGGACCGATTGTGGCAGATGGAGCTGTTCCGACGCGCGGGAGAGGGAAGGCTGGCGGAGGTTCTCGGCGAACCGGCGCTCAAGATCGATCGGATGTTTCGCACGCTTGGGATGCGACAACAGGCAACGAAGCTGGCAGAGGCCGCTGACGATCAGACACGCGAGGCGCTGAGGGCCTACGCGGACGGAGTTTCGTGCTTCATTGGAACTCACAAGGGAAAATACCCCGTGGAGTTCGATCTCCTTGATATAGAGCCGGAACGGTGGACTGTTGAACACTCCATTCTGATCAGCCGGCTCATGGCGTGGGAGCTGAATTACTCGCGTTGGGTGGATATCGTGCTGGCCGAGTTCGTCGAGCGGTTCGGCGAAGTGAAAGCATCCGAAATTTTCCCCAGTTGGCCGGAGGACGCTCCCATCATTGTCCCTCAAGGACTTCGAGGGAGGAGGGTGGCTGCTCTGGGAGAACAGCTTCTTCGAATCGACCAGGAATTCAGGGCACTGATGGGCAGCGGCGGGGTCGAGTCGGGGAGCAACGCCTGGGCGGTGTCGGGGGCCCTGTCGACCACGGGCAAGCCGATCCTGGCAAACGACCCCCATCTTCTCTTCACAACCCCCGGGCGGTGGTATGAAATGCACGTCACGGCACCCGGACTCGATGTCCAGGGGGCTACCATCGCGGGTGTTCCGTTCGTCATCATTGGCCGCAACCGGCAGATTGCATGGGGCGTAACGAACGCAATGCTCGATGACGAGGATTTCTACGTCGAGCAAGTTGATTCAATCCTGCATCCCACGCGATACCGGTTCAACAACGCGTGGCGACCTCTTGAGACACGTGTGGATACGATCCTTGTGAAGAATGGACCGCCGGTGTTGCTGACGATCTACAGGACGCACCGGGGACCCATCGTCAACCGTATAGAACCTTCTGCAGAGTACTCTGAGTATCTTCTCTCAATGCGGTGGGTTGGACACGAGGTATCAAACGAGGCGGGAGCCTTCTACCGAATTAATAGGGCCGGAAACTGGAACGGGTTCCTGGAGGGCCTCAGGAGTTTCGCGACCCCTGCACAGAATTTCGTTTACGCTGACACTCAGGGCAACATTGGGTATCATACCGGTGGGTGGATCCCTCTCCGCAGCACGAAGTCACCGACGCTCCCTTTTCCGGGATGGACAGATCAGTACGACTGGAAGGGATTTGTTCCCTTTGGCGAGACGCCTCACTCCTTCAATCCTCCCGAAGGTTTCGTCGCGGCGGCAAACAACAAGATCGTAGCAGATTCCTATCCGTACTACATTTCCAATCTCTGGGAGCCGCACTGGCGCATCACGCGAATAACGGAACTGCTGCAGAGCCAGCAGAAATTCTCGGTTGAGGACATGCAGCGCCTTCAGCTCGACGTGCTGTCGCCGCATGCGCGCGAGATCGTGCCAATTGTGCTGAGAGCAACTGAAGGAAGAGACTCGGCTGATCCTGACGTGCAGACAGTACTGAGTTACTTCCGCAACTGGAACTATGAAATGAAATCGAACGACGTGCCGACAACCCTGTTCGAGGCATTTTTCGTCCGGATGGTGCACAATACGTTTGAGGACGAGATGGGACCGGGATTGCTGGCGCTCTACGACACGGTTGCGACCATGCCGATGGCGGCCACGGCAAGGCTCATGAAGAAAGGCATCTCACCCTGGTTCGACAACCTGCAAACGCCCCAGAGGGAGTCCATGGCCGATATCATTTTGAAGAGCGTGGTGGATGCCATTCAAGACCTGAAGAACCGCCATGGGGGAGAGGTGAAGGAATGGCAATGGGGGACGTTTCACCAGGTCGAGTTCCCCCACGTCTTCGGCGCGAACGAGTTGCTGCGGAAAGTCTTCAATCTTGGTCCTTATCCAGTCGGTGGGTCCCATTCAACGGTAAACAAAGGGGATTTCGCCCTGAAGAGACCGTATGCAAACACCGTCGGACCTTCCACACGGATGATCTTCGACCTTGGTGACGCAGACAACGGTCGCGCCGTCACGCCACCGGGTCAATCCGGTCAGGTATTCCAACGGCACTATGACGATCAGCTTGTGCTCTGGCTGAACGGCGGCTACCGCCGGACGATGATGGACCGGTCCCGGATAGAAAACTCAGACTACCGTTTGCTGGTACTCACACCCGTCGACTGATGTTGAGCGAATCTCTGATAGCGAAACTCCGTGGAGCCGAGTCGGTGTGCGTTCTGACCGGGGCAGGGATCTCCGCGGAGAGCGGAGTTCCGACGTTCCGCGGGGAGGACGGCCTGTGGAAGAAGTTCAAGCCGGAGGAGCTGGCGAACTTCGACGCGTTCATCAGTAACCCTGACCTCGTGTGGGAATGGTATGCGTATCGAAGGAGGATTATCCAGGAGGTCAAACCCAACCCGGGCCATCACGCCCTTGTGGAGCTGGAGAAGCGGATTCCCGACTTCACGCTGGTGACGCAGAACGTCGACAATCTCCACCGCCGCGCCGGCAGCAACCATATCCTTGAGCTCCACGGGAACATCGAGCGGAGCTATTGCATCGATTGCCGCACCTTCGATTCCGACATCGATGTCAAGGAGCTGAAAGGCGTGCCCCGCTGCAAGAAATGCGGCGGTCTGATCCGGCCCGATGTGGTGTGGTTCGGAGAGATCCTGCCCCTGGCGGTGTTGTCCGAAGCTGTATCCGCCGCGAGCCGCTGTGATATCTTTTTCTCCGTCGGTACCTCTGCGATCGTCTATCCTGCAGCTTCGCTTCCTTATACAGCGCTTGAGCACGGTGCGTACGTTGTGCAGATCAATCGCGAGCACACCGACCTCTCGCTCAGTGCACACGAAACAATGCTCGGAAAAGCAGGAGATATCCTGCCGCAACTCGTAGAAGCCCTTGACAAACATCCCCGAGGTGGCGTATGAACCGCTCATTAAAATTCGGTAACACGAAAATCATCTGCACAATCGGTCCGGCCTCTCAGAGCGTCGATGTCCTCGTCCAGCTCATCGAAGCAGGCATGGATGTTGTGCGCCTGAACTTTTCACACGGGACGCACGAACAGCATCTCAAGGTCATCGAGAACGTCAAGGAGGCAAGCAGAAAAACGGGTGAGCACATCACGCTGCTTCAGGACCTCAGCGGACCCAAGATCCGTACCGGCGTCCTGGAGCAAAAGAAAGTCGAGCTCAAGACAGGGGCAACGTTTACCTTTACCATCAACGACGTACCCGGCGACGCTCAGCGTGTTTCGACCACGTACCGCGAGCTGGCCAAGGATGTCAAGGTGGGAGATACGATTCTCGTTGACGACGGGAGGATGAAATTCACCGTGTTGTCGAAGAGCGAGACCGACGTCGTCTGCCGTGTGGTGAACGGCGGCATCCTCTCCGAACGGAAGGGGATGAACCTCCCCGGTGTGAGCGTCAGCGTCCCCTCGTTTACGGAGAAGGATGTCGATGACCTCAAGTTCGGTCTCGCCAATGACGTTGATTACGTTGCCCTGTCGTTCGTGCGGACGGCTGATGACATCAGGCAGCTGCGTGAGATCGTGATCAAAAACGCACCCAAAAGCAAGCGAGTTCCCATCATTGCAAAGATCGAAAAGGGAGAAGCAGTCGAGAACATCGACTCCATCATCGAGGAGGCCGATGTTATCATGGTTGCCAGGGGCGACCTTGGTGTGGAGCTCCCGCCGGAGGATGTGCCGGTGATTCAGAAATCGATTGTACGAAAGTGTAACGAGGGCGGAGTTCCCGTGATCATTGCTACGCAGATGCTGGAATCGATGATAGAAAATCCGAGGCCGACGAGGGCAGAGGCCAACGACGTCGCAAACGCTGTGATGGATGGTGCCGATGCGGTTATGCTCAGCGGTGAGACATCCGTCGGGCGGTTCCCCATCGAAGCTGCCCGCACGATGGATCGCATCATCCAGAAAGCGGAAGAACAATCCCGGGATCATATCGACATCGTGAAGATCCCGCCAACGCGTGAGCTGGCAACATATGATGCGATCAGCCGGGCGGCATGCGTCCTTGCAAAGGAAGTTGAAGCGGAGGCGATCGTCGTCGTTACGCACTCCGGAGCGAGCGCGATCAACACCGCCAAGTATAGGCCGAAATCACGGATCATCGCCGTAACAGGAAGAGACAAGATCCTGAGGCGGCTCAACCTCATCTGGGGGGTGCGCGGCATCATCATTCCCGACTTCGTCTCCGACACTGATACTGCATTCAAACGGATCAACGAAGAGATGCGCCGGCGCGGCTATGTGGATCAAGGTGACTACGTTGTCTACACGGCGGGAATCCCACTGCTCTCAGAGGGATCGACGAACACGATAAAAGTGGAAAGGGTGGAGTGAGTGGGCAGGTAGGGAGCGTAGGGGTAAGGCGGTAGATGGAAGATGGGAGGGGATGTGGGGACGTGGAAGTCTGAACGAAATTACATATGTCGTCCTGACATGTCTCAGGTCAGGACCTCTTTAGAGGCCATCTCAAAACCCGCTCTTTGCCATGGTTGTCATTCCCGCACGTCTTAAGGGGGAATCCGGACGGCGCTATCTGGACTCCCGATAGAAATATTCGGGCGTGACAATTGTGTTTGAGATAGGTTCTAGAGACCTAGCCGAAAAGCATCGCCACGAAGACACAAAGGCACAAAGTTGTTCAAAGTGGGACGAAAACCAAAATTCTTTCCTCGTGTCTTGGTGACTTCGTGGCAATTAATAGGTTTTCGGCTGAGTTTCTAGTATGATTTCCCCGCCCCCGAGAAATGAGCTCGGGGCAGGCAAAGACATGTCCGGATGACAGAAGGTGTGGAATCCGTCCTCAGGTTACCGCAATCGAGATGAAACGAGGAAGCTAGAGGTAGAGATGGAACATCACGTGCACGTCGGTGTAGTCCCGATTGGGGATCGTGGTGTCTTTTGTGATCCGCAGGAGAGGACGCACCTCGACACCGCTGAAGGGCATGAACTCGACTCCAGCAGAGTACCGCTCCACTTTGCCGCTCTTTGCATCTGTGTTCGGATCAAAGAAATCATAGAGAAACTTCAGATCGAGTCCCTGGATCAGGGGATAGTCGGCTTCGACCATCAGAGTAAATTGCCTCAGGCTCCGG
>Ga0194112_10001006_pt1 | contig 41377 bp, 44 predicted proteins | sample TA2MahC400mmetaG_FD_146191 | JGI IMG/M metagenome (GOLD analysis project Ga0194112, IMG submission 146191) | Freshwater microbial communities from Lake Tanganyika, Tanzania - TA2015016 Mahale Deep Cast 400m | ecosystem: Environmental > Aquatic > Freshwater > Lake | place: Tanzania: Lake... | reverse complement strand
CTTGCCCACGGTCTTGCGTCGCGCGTCGTAGACCGGGCGGAAGACCTTGGGGTAGACGTCGTACTCGCGCGTATCGGGTTCTTGGGCGTCGATCGCCTTCTGGATCGCCGCCGACAGCCGCTTGCGCGCCGCGCCCGAGGTCACGTAGAGCTTCCAGGGCTGCAGATTGCCGTTGGACGCCGCGCGGTTGGCGGTCTCGATGATCCATTCGACTGTCGCGCGCGGCACGGCGTCGGGCTTGAACACGCGCATCGACCGGCGCGAGAGAACCGCTTCGGAAACCTTCATCACGACACTCCGTTCTTCCCCCGCGACCATACACAGTGGCGCTTGCGCTTCGCCACAACGCTTGGAATCCTGAGCCATGAACGCGACGCCCGCGCAGGGCCGCCTGACGGCGGTGCTGGGCCCTACGAACACCGGCAAGACCCACCTCGCCATGGAACGCTTGCTCGGCCACGAGTCGGGCATGATCGGCTTTCCGCTGCGCCTGCTGGCGCGCGAGAATTACGACCGCGCGGTCAAGCGCGTCGGCGCGGGCAAGGTGGCGCTGATCACCGGCGAGGAGAAGATCCAGCCGCCCAACGCCCGCTACTTCATCAGCACCGTCGAATCGATGCCAGTCGAGCGGCCGGTGCAGTTCTTGGCCATCGACGAGATCCAGATGGCCGCCGACCCCGATCGCGGCCACATCTTCACCGATCGCCTGCTGCACGCGCGCGGCCTGTCGGAGACCATGGTGCTGGGCTCCGACACCATGCGCCCGCTGCTGCAGCGGCTGATCCCCTCTGTCGAGACTATCGCCCGGCCGCGCTTCTCCAAACTGTCCTACGCCGGCACCAAGAAGCTTAGCCGCATCCCGCGCCGCTCCGCCGTGGTCGGCTTCTCGATCAGCGAGGTCTACGCCATCGCCGAGACGGTGCGCCGTCAGCGCGGCGGCACCGCCGTGGTGATGGGTGCGTTGAGCCCGCGCACGCGCAACGCCCAGGTCGGCATGTTCGAAGCCGGCGAGGTCGATTATCTGGTGGCCACCGACGCCATCGGCATGGGCCTGAACCTGGATGTCGGCCATGTCTGGTTCGCGGGACTGCGCAAGTTCGACGGCCGCAACCTGCGCGTCCTGCGCACCGACGAGCTGGCGCAGATCGCCGGCCGCGCCGGCCGACATATGAGTGACGGTGGCTTCGGCACGACGGCCGAAGTCGGCCCGCTCGACGGCGAACTGGTCGAGGCGATCGAGAACCATCGCTTCGATCCGGTGCGCGTCATCAACTGGCGCAACAGCGATCTCGACTTCCGCTCGCTTCAGGCGCTCTTGTCGTCGCTCAATGCGCGGCCCGCGCATGTCGCTTTGCAACAGGCGCGCGAAGGCGAGGACCACATCGCGTTGCAGAATCTCGCCGACCGGCGCGATGTCGCTGAGGCGGCGCGCTCGACGCAGCGCGTGCGCCTGCTGTGGGAAGTCTGCCAGATCCCCGACTTCCGCAAAACGATGAGCGAGGAGCACGCCACCCTGCTGGCGCAGGTCTTCACACACCTGACCTCGCCGGGTGAGCGTCTGCCCGAAGACTGGGTCGAGAGCCATGTAAAGCGGCTGGAGCGCTACGACGGCGACATCGACACCCTGATGGCGCGCATCGCCCATACGCGAACCTGGACCTATATTTCGCATCGCGCCGGCTGGCTCGATCGCGCCCAGCATTGGCAGGAGCGCGCGGCGGCGGTCGAGGAGAGATTGTCCGACGCGCTGCACCAGCGGCTCACACAACGCTTTGTCGACCGGCGCACCGCTTTGCTGGTAAAGAGGCTGAATGTGTCGGAGGAGTTTATGACGGGCGTGTCGGAGAACGGCGAGGTTACGGTCGAGGGCGAATCGCTCGGCCGCCTCGAGGGATTCCGTTTCGCTCCCGAGGCGGCGAAGGACGCGGCCGAGCGCGACGCCGTGGCGACCACGGCGATGCGCGCGCTGCGCGACGTGATTCCGGCGCGCGTCGAGAAGTTCTCGGCCGCGCCCGATCAGGAGATCTCGATCGATCAGCAGCTGCGCCTCGTCTGGGGCGGCGGCGCGGTGGCGCGCCTGATGGCAGGCGCCGATCCGCTGTCGCCCAAGGTCGAGCCGGTCGCCAGCGATCTGCTCGACGGTCCGCAGCGCGAGGCGGTGCGGCTGCGCTGCGCCAGCTGGATGGAGGCGCGTATCCGCGCCACCCTGCCCGACCTGATGGCGGCGCGCGACGCGGAGCTGTCCGGTCCGGCGCGCGGCCTGATCTTCCAGCTCAGCGAGAAGCTCGGCGCCATGGCGCGCGAGCCGGCCGAGGAGCAGATCGCCGCCGTGAGCGAGGAGGATCGCAAGGCGCTGGCGCGCGTCGGCGTGCGCGTCGGCGTCTACACCGTCTACATCCCGACCATGCTGAAGCCGGCGGCGATCCGCATGCGCGGGCTGCTGTGGGCGATCGCCAACGGCCACGAGGCGACGCCGTCGCTGCCAGGCGAGGGCCGCACCTCGATCGTCATGACGCCTGAGATGGATCGCGGCTTCCTCGCCGCCGTCGGCTACATGCCGCTGGGCGAGCGCGCGATCCGCGCCGATATTGTCGAGCGCCTGGCCTGGGCCGCGCGCCAGGCGGTGCGCGCCTCGCGCGAGGGCCCGCGCAAGGACCGCGAGCCGCAGCAGGGCAAGCAGCAGCAGAAGCCGCGCGGCAAGCGCGACGGCGCCGGCGACGCCGCCGTGGTCACCGAATGGATGATCGCTGCCGCGGCGCTGGGGGAGGATCCCGGCATGGCCACGCCGACGCCGCCGGCGGCAGCCGCCGAGCCGCCACCCGCGCCCGCGCCAGAGCCAATCGACGATGGCTCGGCGCTGGCGTCGCGCGAGACCGACGGTTCGATCCCGGTGCCGTTGGCATGGTCGTCGACGGAGCGTCGCTGGATCGAGCACGACGAGAACGCCAAGCCGAAGGCGCCGGTTCTGCAGCCCGGTCATTTCCGCGCCAGCGCCGAGATGCTGTCGCTGGTCGGCTGCACCGAGAAGGAGATGACCGAGATCCTGCGCGACCTCGGCTATCGCGTGCACCAACCCTCAGAGCAGACCGGCCCGCAGCCGAGCTTCTCGATGAAGCCGCGCTTCGTGCGCGAGCGGGAGGAGCGGCGCGGTCCCGACAATCGCGAGGGCCGGCCGCAACATCATCGTCGGCGCGAGCGCCAGGGCGACGGCGAGCGCGGACCCAGGCCGCAGGGCGAGCGTCCACCGCGCGCCGAGGGCGAGCGGCGCGAAAATCGTCCGCCGCGACGCGACCGCGACGCGGAGGCGCCGCGCGCCGAGCAGCCGCGTCGTGATCCGCCGCGGCAGGAAGGGCCGCGCCGCGACGGCCCGCGCCACGATGGACCACGCCGTGAGGGGCCCCGCCGCGAGGGGCCACGCCGCGAGGGCGGTCGCGACCGCCGCGATTCCAGCGGTCCGGAATTCCGTCTGGTCGCCACCACCGAAAAGAAGAGCGACACGCCGGAGTCGGATTCGCCTTTCGCCAAGCTGCTCGAGCTCAAGCTCGGCAAGAAGTAGCGCCGGGTCGATGCGGCTCGACAAGTGGCTGTGGCAGGCGCGGTTCTACCGCAGCCGGGCCCTGGCCACGCGCGCCGTCGAGACCACGCCCCTGCGCATCGACGGCCGACCGACCGACAAGCCGCACGCCACGGTGGCGCCAGGCATGGTGTTGACCTTCGCGCATGGTGGCGGCGTGAAGGTCATCCGCGTGTTGGCGCTGGGCCAACGACGCGGCCCCGCCACCGAGGCCCGCACCCTCTACGAAGAGGTCGGTAGCGCGACGCTACCAACGACCGGGCAGGACGATCAGGACAAGTCCTGACCCCACCATGCCTTGCGTCGGCGCGGCCCAGACGCTAGGTAACCGGGCGCCGCCGATGCCCTCGTGGGCGGCTATTTTGCGACACCCGCGCAATTGGGAGCGCCCGATGGCCTATGTGGTCACCGAAGCCTGCATCAAGTGCAAGTATATGGATTGCGTCGAGGTCTGTCCGGTGGACTGCTTCTACGAGGGCGAGAACATGCTGGTGATCAGCCCGGAGGAGTGCATCGACTGCGGAGTGTGCGAGCCGGAGTGCCCGGTCGACGCCATCAAGCCTGACACCGACGGCGACTTGGAGCGCTGGCTGGAGCTGAACCGGGAGTACGCTGCCAAGTGGCCGAACATCACCCGCAAGGCGCCATCCCCCGAAGATGCCGATGATTTCAAGGACTTAGATGGCAAGTTCGACAAGTTCTTCAGCCCCGAGCCGGCCAAGCGCTAGCAAGCCCTCACTTTTATAGATCAGATCTGCGCCCAGCGCATAACGGCGCGCGCGGGCCGCGTTGCTATTGTGCAACATTGCCCGGGACTCGCTATCGATCTTGTGGTAAAAGTTTTCTTGCTGATGGTGGTCCTGGAAGGACCCCGCCGCCCGGTCGCCAGACCGGTTTTAGCCAAATTCCGGTGCCCTGGACGCCGCTTTCAGCGGATAGGGACGTTTTGCCTCCGACGAGGCCCCGGGACCAGGCCAAAACCGGAACCGCCCGGGACCGCGTATAAGGGGACGCGGGCGGGGAAGCCGGCAAGGGCCGCTCTGACGCGTACGGATGCGTACGAGGAACCGGAAGATGCCGACTAAGAGCAGCAAGAAGGCGGCGGCCAAGCCGAAGGCCGGCGCCCGCAAGAAAGCCGCCCCCAAGGCGACCAGGGTGGAGCGCCGGGCCAAACCGGCCGCCAGGACAATTGTGAAACTCGTCGCGTCGAAGCCCAGGCCCCCCGTGGTCGAAAAGCCCAAGGTCGAGAAGCCCAGGGTCGAGAAGCCCGCGGCCGCGAAGCCCAAGACGATCGAGGCCGTCAGGCCGAAGCCCGTCGAGGTGCCCAAGGTCGTCGACGCCAAGCCGAAAATCGAGGCCAAGCCCAAAATGGTTGAGTTCGTGTTCGAGAAGGGCGACTTCGTCGTCTACCCGACGCATGGCGTCGGCCGCGTGGTCGATATCGAGGCCAAGCAGATCGCTGGCCAGACGCTGGATCTGTTCGTGATCTCCTTCGAGCAGGACCGCATGACCCTGCGCGTCCCCGTCGCCAAGGCCCGCACCTCGGGCCTGCGCAAGCTCTCCTCGCGCAAGATCATGGACAGCGCGCTGGTGACGCTCAAGGGCCGCAGCCGCGTCAGCCGCGCGATGTGGAACCGCCGCGCCCAGGAGTACGAGGCCAAGATCAACTCCGGCGACCCGGTGTCGATCGCCGAGGTCGTGCGCGACCTGCACCGCAACGCCGGCCAGCCCGACCAGTCCTACAGCGAGCGCCAGATCTACGAGGCGGCGCTCGACCGACTGGCGCGCGAGCTGGCGGCCGTCGAGCGCATCGACAAGGACGCCGCCACGCTGAAGCTGCAGAGCGTGCTGAAGCAGGCCGCCTAGACGGCGCCGCTCGATCAGAGTAGCCCGAGGGGCGGCCGGCGGATCCCGTCGCGCCGCCCCTTCCGCGTTTGGCCCGCATGACAGACACGATCGCGCGACTGAGATCAGGCCAACGGATCTGGGCGATCGCCTCGGTCCACGGCGTGGCGTCGCGCCTCGCCGCCCTAACAGCGCGCATCGTGCCCCAGCTGCGGCCGCGCGACGCCATCGTCTTCATGGGCAACCTGATCGGCGGCCCTCCCGGCGGCGAGCCGCCCGACATCGTCGCCACCCTCGACATCTCGCTCAAGCTGCGCCGCGTCGTGCTCGCCAGGCCTGGCGCGCGCGCCTGCGACGTCGTCTTCCTGCGCGGCGCCCAGGAGGAGATGTGGAGCAAGCTTGACCAGCTGCACTTCGCGGTCAACGCGCGCGACGTGCTGCGCTGGATGCTGCATCACGGTGTCGGCGCCACCATCGAGGCCTATGGCGGCCCCGACGCCATAGCCGAAGGCCTGCGCGCCGTCGGCGCCGGCCCGATGATGACGGCGCGCTGGACCAGCGCGCTGCGCGCCGCCGTGCGCGCGCATGCCGGCCACGAGCCGCTCTACACCGCGGTAAAGCGCGCAGCGCTCACCGAGGATGGCCGCCTGCTGTTCGTCAACCACGGCATCGATCCGACACGGCCGCTGGATCGGCAGGGCGACAGCTTCTGGTGGGGCGCGACACAACCGTTCGAGGGCATCGCCGGCCCGTTCGGCGGCGTGCAACGCGCGGTGCGGGGATTCGACCGCGCGCATCCAGGCGTCGTGAGCGGCGCGGTGGGCATGACGATCGATGGCGGCTGCGGCTTCGGTGGACCTTTGCTCGCGGTGTTGCTCGATCGCGACGGCCGCGAACTCGAGCGTTTGGCGGTTTGATCGGCGGCGGCATCGACTGGCGGCGGCTTTGACCGTATCGCCGCTGCAAATTCCCTGGCCTCTCAACATGGCGGCCAAACTGGCGTAGACTTCCTGCGTGGTGGATCGCGGCGCGCTCGTGATCTTCGTCGCCGCGACCCTCGAACTTCCGTTCGAGAGGAGGCGCATATGCCCACGCAGAATCAGATTCGCAATCCAGTCGAGTGGGCTTGGGAGCAGCTCAAGCACACCGGCCACGCCATGGAGACGACGGCGCACACCGTCGAAGGCGCCTGGGAAGGACGCGACGCGGCCGCGCCGGTGGTGCGGCGTATCCACGCCGCCGATATCGGTGATGCGCTGGCGAGAGGCGTCAAGGATTTCGCGGCCTGCCGCACCGACGTTGTCTTCCTCTGCCTCATCTATCCCGTCGCCGGTCTGCTCATCTCGCGGATGGCCACCGCGTACGGCATGGTGGCGCTGATCTTCCCGCTGATCTCCGGTTTCGCCCTCGTCGGCCCGTTGTTCGGTCTCGGCCTCTACGAAATGAGCCGGCGGCGCGAGAGAGGCATCGCCACCGGTTGGGCGGACGCCTTCGCCGTGGTGCGCGCGCCGGCGATCGGCGCGATCGTGGTGCTCGGCGCGCTGCTGCTGGCGCTGCTCTGCCTGTGGCTGTTCGCGGCCCACCTCATCTACATCGCGACGCTGGGGCCCGAGCCGCCGATCTCTGCCACCGCCTTCGCCCGCGACGTGCTGACGACTCCGGCGGGCTGGACGATGATCGCGGTCGGCTGCGGCGTCGGCTTCGTGTTCGCCCTCGTGGCGATGGTGATCAGCGTGGTCTCCTTCCCGCTGCTGCTCGACCGCGACGTCGGCGTCGGCACCGCGATCGCCACCTCGATTCGCGCCGTGCGCACCAATCCCGGACCGATGGCAATGTGGGGCCTGATCGTCGCCGCCGCCCTGGTGATTGGCGCCATCCCCCTGCTGGTCGGCCTCGCCATCGTGCTGCCCGTGCTCGGCCACGCGACCTGGCACCTCTATCGCAAGGTGGTGGGTTAGAGAGGCGGCACAGCCCCGTCATCCTCGGGGCCGTCCGCGGCCTCGAGGATGACAGGTGCGCTTGAGCCGTCGCGGAAACCGACCGGAGCGATGCGCGCACGCTCCGCCCCGGTCGCCTCGTCACTGTCGCGCCCGATCAGACGTAGACCTTGGCGATTTCGCCATGTGCCCACTTGGCGGCATCCTCGGCCGACATGCCCTGGATCGCCTTGGCGTACATGTCGACGATGATGTACTTGCTCACGACCTCGGCGGCCCGCCGGTCGGGCGGCCCGGCGTGGCCGACGAGCCGGCCTTTGTTGGGCAGGTCGTGGAACGGCTTCAGCACCGGATCGACGTCCCACACCGGATGCTTCTCCCACATCCTGGTGGCGCCGCAGCTATAGCCCTGCTGCGAGGTGAACCATGGGTCGAACCCTTCCTTGGAGTGCGCCCAGCGCAGGAACTCCTTGGCCGCCGGCAGGTTCTTCGAGTAGCCCATCAGCAGGTCGGTGAAGAGGCCCGGCAGAACGTACTGGCCCGCGGGACCCTTGGGGATGGCGGCGTGCCGTGTGTCCTGGAACATCGGCGTGCCCTTCTCCGTCTTGTAGGTGTCGGGCTTGCGCTTGGCCTCGATGTAGATCGAGGCGCCGTTGTTGGTGGCGCTGATGGTTTGCGACAGGTAGGCGCGGTTGTTGTTGGTGTCGTCCCAGGCAAGTCCGCCTTCGTCCATGGTCTCCTTCCACAGCGCGACCGCGTACTTGATCGACTCGACGGTCTCCTTGCTGTTGAGCGCCACCGTCTTGCCGTCGGCCTCGACCTCCTTGCCGCCCCACGACCAGAGATAGGGATACCACCAGCCCGGTGCGTCGCCGAACGTATGGCCGGCGGTCTGGCCGATCGGCCGGCCCCTGGCCTTGAGCTTCCTGCCGGCGTCGCGGAACTGATCCCACGTCTCGGGGAAGGTCGTGTGTCCGACCTCGTCGAACCAGGATTTGCGATAGGCGATCAGCCCGCCGCCGCTGGTCCACGGCACGCCGATCCACTTGTTGCCGACCATGGCGACCTGCCTGGAGACGGGGTAGTAGCCGCCCTGCGCCTGGCCGATCTCCTCGGCCACGTCGCCGGCGTCGGCCAGGCTCTGGGCGTAGAGCTGCGGCCAGTTGCCGAAGGCCATGATGACGTCGGCTCCGGTGCCGGACTGGATCGCCGAGGTGATGCGCGCCTGCAGGTCGTTGGCGTTCACCGTCTCGACCTTCAGCGTGATGCCGGTCGCCTTCTTGCATGCCTGTGTGAACGGCCCCTTGAGCAGGGCGTCCGACGCCGGCACGAAATCGGCCCAACGCAGCCAGTGAACAGATTTCTCCTGCGCCAGCGCGGGGCCGCGCCCGCTGGCCAGGATGGCGGCCAGGCCGCCGGATGCGGAAAGCTTCAGAACGCTACGCCGCGCGATGCGAGCCATGACTTCCTCCCGTCAGTGGAAAGGTTCGGGAACGAGGCTTCGATATGCGTCGATAGACGTGCGGGACTACGCGCCGAAAAAAAGCGCACCAACTAAGCGGCGACTACGCCGACACTCCCGGGAACAATCCGGGGATAATGCCGAACGCTAGCACCTCGCCGGGCTTCGGAGAAGCCGCCGGTCGGGACGGCGGGGTTCCGAGCGGGACCACACGGTCGCCCACACCTGATTGCAGCGCGACGGACCTGATCCGGACGCCGCGCCGATCGGGAGGCTGTGGCACCGTGTCAGGCTTGCGTTATTGCATTGTTTAAAGCGACGGTCGCAATGCACTCGCCGTCATGCCTCCTGGTCAAACAACGCAATAACGCAATCCCGACACCGCCACTATGGGATCTGATCGTTGGCGGCAGTACATCGCCAGCCACTCCGCGACGGAACGCCAATAGCTGTCGAAGACTTCTGTCGCCACGCCGATGGCGGGCATCGTCGTCTTCGCCTATTGCGCCTTCAACCAGAAGGGCGAACTGGTCGCCCAGTACAAGCGCTCGTCCCTGATGAAGAACGTGCCGGCGTGAAGCGGCGCTCAGCCGTAGCGCAGCCAGCGGCCCTGAGCTTCGAGCGCGGCGATGATCGCTTGTGCGACTGGATGCGGGCCACCGTCGAATCGCACGTCCGTTTCGATGGTCTGGCCCGGCACGTCGAACCGCGCGCGGATGATGTGAGGGCCGCCCTCTTGCGAGCAGTGCAGCGCGATCGTGGTCGCGTCGATCCCCGGCCCGGCCAGCGCGGCGGCGGTCGCCGTGTTGAGATGATCGGCAAAACGCGCGGCGGCTTCGCGCAACGATCCGGAGAACAGTGGACCGGTTGCCGGGCCAAGCCTTGGCGCATGCTGCTCGATGTGCAGACGCGCCCCGGCGCTGGCCGGCGCCAATGTCGGGCCGGCGATCCAGCCCGTGAACAGGCGCAACTCGTGACCGTGACGCACCGCGATTTCCGCCAGACGAACACGCAGATCGTCATCGATCAGCGCCGCCGCGCCCACCGACCAGAGATCGCCCTGTGACAGCAGCGCCTCGCCATGCGCCCGCAAGGCCAGCGGACCGGCCGCGTCGATGGTCAGCGGCGCCGCGCGCCAGGAGCCCGTCCGACCGATGACCGATCGCAGGACATGGCTACCGGAGCTTTCGAGCCAGTCGATCACCGCGGCGCCGATCCGGCCGCGGCCGATCAGATTGACAGGCCTCTTCATCCAACGGGATCCCGCCTCCGGAGCGTTCTTCCTTCTCCCCGCGACGGCCAGGGGCCGCGGACGGCCCCGAGGCAGAAGGAAGATACGCGCGTGCTGGCGCCGATCACTTCAGCGTGGCGATGAAGGCGTTCACCTCTTCCAGCGGGATGTAGCGCTTCTCGGCGATCGCGCTCGCGGCGAAGGTCCAGATGACGGCCGGAGCGGAGACATCGCCGTTCTTGTCGAACACCAGCGCGCCGGTGGCGCCCTGGAACGACACCGGCTTGCCCTGCTTGAGCAGCGCCAGGGCCTTCTTGAAGCCCTCGACGTCGCCGACGATCTTCTCGCCATTGGGATCGGTCACCATCGGCACCTTGGCGGCGATCTGCGCGCCCGTCGCTTCCTTGCCGGCGGCGTGATAGGCGAGCAGCGCGATCGCCGCGGCGTCGAAGCTGTTGGGCAGGCCTGGCCCGGCCGGCGGCTTGCCGAACTTGGCCGTATAGGCGGCGACGAAGCCCTTGGCGCTGTCGGTGCGCGGCGTCGAGGTGTCGGTGCCGACGAAGTTCCCCAAGTGCTGCATACCGACGGTGTTCTTGAAGTCGTCGGACTTCAGCGAGTTCGCGCCGATCATCTTGTTGGTGCCGCCCAGCGACAGCCATTCGCGCACGACAGCGATGCCTTCCTTCGGGTAGAGCGCGAGGTAGACGGCGTCGGCCTTGCCGGCGAGCGCCTGGGTGACTTCGGCGCGGTAGCTGGGTTGGCCGTCGGTGATGGCGATCGAGGCGGTCACCTCGATGCCCGAGGACCGGAACGCCGCCACGGCCAGCCTGCCGAGGTCCTGACCCCAATCGTCGTTCTTGTAGAAGACCGTGACCTTCTTGTAGCCGGCGTCTTTCGCCGCCATGGCCGCGACGGAGGCCTGAACGCGCGAGGTCGCGAAGGTGCGGAACCACAGGCCCTTCAGCGCGCCCTCGCTGGCCATCGCCGTCAGCCGCGTGGTCGAGGAGCAGCAGGAAATCTGCATGGTGCCCGCCGGCACGGTAACCGAGGTCAGGATCGGGATGGTAATGCCCGAGGCGACCGTGCCGATCAGCAGCCGCGCCTTGTTGACGTCGACCAGCGCCTTGGCGGCGTCGACGCCAACCTTGGCGTCGTTCTGGTCGTCGCGCAGGATCGTCTCGACCTTGCAGCCATCGACGCCGCCGGCCTCGTTCATCATCTCGGCGACCCACAAGGCCGTGGCGGCGATCGGCTTGCCCCAGTCGATCGACGTCGGATAGACGACGCCGACATTCACCGAGCACTGCTGGGCGGCGGCGCCGCCGGCTTGCGCCAGGACGGCCAAGGCCGCAGCGGCGACAATTCCCGAAATCCCCCGTCTCATATCAGCGTCTCCCTTGACCAATTCGCTCCGGCAGAATGCCCTGCGGGCGCCACAAAAGCATCCCGACGATCACCGATCCGATCAGAATGTATTGAATCGGCCCGGTGTAAAGCTGCATCGCCTGGGGCGCGAAGGTCGCCAGCGCGAAGCCGCTCGCCGTCCATGCCGCCCAGATCAGAAACGCGCCCAGCACGGCGCCGCGGTTGTTGCCGGCGCCGCCGACGATCAGCATGGCCCAGACCTGGAAGGTGAGGATCGGTGCCAGGTCCTGCGGGCCGATGAAGGCGTAGAACGCGACGTACAGGCCACCCGCCGCGCCCATGATCATCGAGCCGATGACGAAGGACTGGAGCCGCAGGCGAACCGGGTTCTTGCCCAGTGAGCGGGCGGCTTCCTCATCCTCGCGGATGGCGCGCAGCGCCCGGCCATAGGGCGAGCGCACGAGCCGTTCGAGCCCGACATAGACGGCCGCCAGGACCGCCAGCACCAGCGCCAGAAAGAACAGGCCGTAGAGGAAATTGTCGGCGATGCTCGCCTCGAGCGGGCGGGGAAAGCCGCGCAGGCCCTTGGCGCCGCCGGTCAGCCATTCGGCGTTGCGCGCGACGCTCTCCAGCGCGACGGCCACGCCAAACGTGGCGATGGCGAGATAGTCGTGTCGCAGCTTCAAGGTCAGCGCGCCGAAGAACCAGGCGAGCAGTCCGGCGAACAGGATCCCGCCGGCGATCGCGACCGGAAAGGGCAGCAGGAAGCCGCCGAACTGTCCGGGCTCCGGACGGCCGCCCAGCAGCATCGTCACATAGGCGCCGGCGCCGAAGAAGGCCGCCACGCCGCCGTTGAACAGGCCGGTGTAGCCCCACTGCAGGTTCAGCCCGAGCACGACGATGGCCAGGATGGCCGCCATCGTGGCGAAGAAGACCAGGTAGGAGACCACACCGCTCACGCCTGGTCCTCGCCGAACAGCCCGTGCGGGCGCAGCAGCAGCACGGCGAGGATGATCAGGAACGGCATCGCCGGCACATAGCCCGACGGCAGCACCGCCAGCGAGAGCGCGGATGCGACGCCGACCAGGAAGCCGCCCAGCACGGCGCCATAGACGCTGCCGATGCCGCCGACGATGGTGGCGGCGAAGACTGGCAGCAGGAAATTGTGCCCGAGCGCCGGCGAGAGATGGTTGGTCAGGGTGTAGAAAACGCCGGCCGCCGCGGAGAACGCGCCGCCGATCAGCCAGACCGAGACGATCATCGTCGACAACCGAACGCCGGCGACCTGCGCCAGGTTGGGATTCTCCGCCACGGCGCGGAGCGCGAAGCCGAACGCGGTGCGCGTGAGCACGATGTGGAACGCGGCCATCAGCGCCAGGGCGGCGATCAGCACGAAGACCTGGTCGGCTTTGACGAGGATCAGCGGGTCGGTGCTGAGCACCGTCGCGAAGGCGATGTCCTTGGAGAAGAGCTTCGCGTCGTGGCCGAAGGCGAGCGTGATGGCGTTGCGCACGATCAGGGCGACGCCGAAGCTGGCGAACACCATCGACAGCGCGTCGGCTTTGGCACGGATGCGCCGGAAGATCAGCCAGTCCAGAAGAACGGCCGACGCGCCGGTGATCGCCATGGCCAGAAGCGTGGCCAGCGCCAGCGAGGCGGACAGCGTCAGTGGCTTGAACGCACTCGCCAGTACAGGGGCGAGCGCCGCCAGGACCTTGTCGAACACCAGTGCGGCATAGGCGCCGATCGCCAGCAGCTCCGCATAGGCGAAGTTGGCGAAGCGCAGCATGTGCATGACCATGGTCAGGCCGATCGCGCCCAGCGAGATGACCGCGCCGGTCAGCACGCCGTCGAGCACGTTCTGGATCATGCCGCGCTCATCCGCTTGCCGCCGAGATAGATCTCGCCGACCACGGGATCGGCCAGGATGGCGGCAGCCGGCCCGTCCAGCTGGTTGCGTCCCTCCGCCAGGATGTAGCAATGGTCGGCGACGCCAAGCGCCTGTTTCACGTTCTGCTCGACCAGTAGCACCGTCACGTCCTGCCGGGTCAGCGACCGGGCGAGGGCGAGGACCTCCGCCGCGATCTTGGGCGACAGGCCGGCGGAGGGCTCGTCCATCAGGACGACGCGCGGGCGCGGCGCCAGCGCCATGGCGATCGCCAGCATCTGTCGCTGCCCGCCGGACAAAGAGCCCGCGCGGTCGGCTCGCTTCTGCGCCAGCGCCGGGAACAGCACGAACAGCTCCGCCATCCGCGCCTGCTTCTCGGGCACGCGCCGCAACACGAGGGCGAGGTTCTCGCGGACGCTGAGGTGCCGGAAGATGTTGTCGGTCTGCGGCACGTAGGACAGGCCGAGCGCGCCCATCTGGTCCGGGCGGATGCCGGCGATGTCCTGGCCATCGAGCAGCACGCGCCCGCTCGTCACGGGCACGAGCCCGGCGACCGCCTTGATCAGCGTGGACTTGCCGGCGCCGTTGGGCCCGATGATCACGGTGAGCTTGGCGCGTTCGGCGACGAGGTCGACCTGCCGGAGGATCGGCAGATCGCGGACGTAGCCCGCCTCCAGCGCCTCGATCGTCAGCGCCGCCGTCATGCGGCGGTCCCGAGATAGGCGTCGAGCAGCAATGGGTCGGCCTGGGCCTCGGCGACCGTGCCCTGGAAGACGACGCGCCCCTCGGCCAGGGCGATCACTGGATCGCAATGGCGCATGACGAAATCCATGTCGTGCTCGATGATCACGAAGGTCACGCCACGCCGGTTCAGCTCTTCGATGCGCTCGACCAGGATTCGGGCGAGCGACGGGTTCACGCCGGCGGCCGGTTCGTCGAGCAGGATCACATCGGGGTCGCCCATCAGCGCGCGGGCGAGTTCCAAGAGCTTCATCTGACCGCCGGAGATCTTGCCGGCGGGATGATCGGCCAGCGCGCCCAGTGTCACGAAATCGAGAATGTCCCGCGCCTTGTCGCGGATGCGCGCTTCCTCGGCGGCCACTCGTCCGCGTCGGAACAAGGCACCGACGACGGTTTCCCCGGTCTGCTTCGGTGGCGCCAGCAGCACGTTGTCGAGCACGCTCATGCGACGGAATGGCCGCGGAATCTGGAAGGTGCGTGCCAGGCCGCGCGCGAACAGCGCGTCCGACGACAGGCCGGTGACGTCGGCGCCACTCAGCGTCACGGTCCCTTTCGTCGGCTTCAGTGCGCCGGCCACCATGTTGAACAGGGTAGTCTTGCCGGCGCCGTTGGGCCCGATCAGGCCGGTGATGCTCTTGCGCTGGATGTCGAGCGAGACGGAGTTAACCGCACGCAACGCGCCGAAATCCCGCGTCAAGCCGCGAAGCGACAGCACCACCTCGCTCACGCGACACCTGTGACCGACCCAGGGCGATCGCACGCGGGTGTCTTCCCGTCTCTCCGCCTTCGCGGGGAGAGGGAAAACTCCTCGGCATGAGGTCGGGGTGCGCCGATCACGAACCCAAGACCTTGTCGTTCGGATTGGCGTTGAGGTTGTATTTCATGATCCGTCCATGCCGTCCGGATCGATCGCCCTCCAGGCCGTAGACCGGGCCATGAGGCCCGCCCGCCTGCGCCAGGATGCCCGCGATGGCGGCCCTGTCGGCGTCGTCGAGCGCGAGCCGGAACACCTCCAGCGTCTGTGGCAGGTGGCGGGCATAGCGCGCGCCGACGATCGCGGCGGCGACTTGCGGCTGATCGAGCACCCAGCGGGTGGCGACCGACGACAGCGCCACGCCATGCTTCTCGCCGATCGACTTGAGTGTCGCGAGAAGCGACTGGAACAGCTCCCACGAGCCGAACTCATCAATGATCAGCCGGTACTTCACCAGGCTGCGGTTCGCGAAGGCGTAGCCGGGATCGGGTCGGCCGAGCCAGTGCTCGGTGAGAAAGCCGCCGGCCAAGGTGCCGTAGCAAAGGATCTGCACGCCGCGCCGGGCGCACCACCGGGCGAAAGCGCCCGCCGGGCGCCGGTCGAGTAGCGAATACTGGACCTGCGCCGAGGCCACGTCGTAGCCCGCGTCGATGAAGCGGTCCATCGCCGGCTCGGCCCAGTTGGTGACACCGAGCGTGGCGATCTTGCCCTTGCGCTGGCAGTCCTTGAGCACGGCGAGCGCGCCCACGGGATCGCCGCGGCTCATGTCCCACCAGAAGAACTGCACCAGCGGCAAGCGTTCGATCTTCAGGCGGTGCAGGGACCGATCGACGATCGCCTCGATCTCGTCGGCGCGGATGTCGTCGAGCCGGCCGAGATCCGGCACCAGCTTGGTGTGGACCACGACGCGGTCCGCGACCGCCGCGCCCCGGCGATCGCGGACATCGGCGGTGAAGGCGCCGATCATGTCCTCGACGCCCTTGTAGATGTCGGCGCAGTCGAAGGTGGTGATGCCGGCGTCGAGAAACGCCTCCATATCGGCGATCGCCTGCGCGGGGCGAACCTCGCCGTGATCGCCTGCGAGCTGCCAGCCGCCCTTGATGATCCGGGAGATGCGATGGCCGGGGCGGAGATCGGCGGTCTCGATCGTCATTTCTTCTCTTCGCGCCAATAGGGTGTGCCGCGTGATTCAGGCAGGCCGGTGGTCGCGGCGTGAGCAAACCAGCGCCGCCCCTCGCGCACGATCCGGAAGCGCCCGCCACAATGCGGATCGGCGCAGGCGACCTCGGCGTCGGTCGACATCCAGTCGTCGGGATCGGTGTCGCGCTGACGCGCCGGCAGCAGCGGCAGGACCGCGGCCAGCGCGTACATCGAGACCTTCGTTTGCCCGGCCTCGAACACCAGGTTCTCGCCGATCACCCTGAAATACTCGCCCTCGACATGCCGGCAGACCGGCGTGCGCCCATCGAGCACCGTCTCCACCCTGAGGTCATAGAGCCAAAATCCCCGTTCGCCGTCGCGTTCCATGCCCCGACTTTCCGATCCTGATGACTTCCACCGTCACTGGCTCCAGTATGACGCTTACCTGAACCCGATCATCAACGCATGTCCCCAATATCCGAACGTACCCGTCTGACCGACAATCTGGAAATTTCACGAGTCCTGACCGGCCTGTGGCAGGTGGCGGATATCGAGAAGGACGGCAGGACGATCGATCCCGACGTAGGCGCGGACTATCTCGCGGCCTATGTCGCCGAAGGTCTCGACACCTTCGACATGGCCGATCACTACGGCAGCGCCGAGCTCATCGCCGGCCGGCTGCTGTCGCGCGACGGCGCGCGTCGTCCGCTCGCTTTCACCAAGTGGTGCCCGTCGCCGGGGCCGATGACCGCCGCCATCGTGCGCGCGGGCGTTCAGGAGCGCCTCGAGCGGCTGGGCGTCGAGCGGATCGACCTGCTGCAGTTCCACTGGTGGACCTTCGAGCATCCGGCCTGGCTTGACGCCCTGCACGAGCTGGCGCGGCTGCGTCAGGAGGGCCTGATCGGCGAGCTGGGTGTCACCAACTTCGACGCCGCCCATTTCAACCTGGCGATCTGCGACGGCGTGCCGCTGCGCACCAACCAGGTGAGCTTCTCGCTGATGGACCGGCGGGCCGCCGGCGAGCTGGCCGATGTCTGCGAGCGGCACGGTGCCTGGTTGCTCGCCTACGGCACGCTCAATGGCGGCTTCCTGTCGGAGCGCTGGCTCGAACGGGCGGAGCCCGCCGACGTCACCGACTGGTCGAAGATGAAATACGGCCGCTTCATCGCGGCCGCCGGCGGCTGGCGGGCGTTCCAGACCGTGTTGCGCGCGGCCGCGGAGATCGCGCGCAAGCATCGCGTGTCGATCGCCAATGTCGCGACGCGCTGGGTGCTGGAGCAGCGCCGTGTCGCGGGCATCATCATCGGCGCGCGGCTCGGCGAGACGATGCACGCGGCCGACAACAAGCGGCTGTTCTCCTTCTCGCTGGACGCCGGGGACCGCGCGCTGCTCGAGGACGCCTTCGCCGCGACCCAGCCGATTCCCGGCGATTGCGGCGACGAATACCGCCGGCCGCCGTTCCTGACCGCCTCGGGCGATCTGTCCCATCACCTCTCCGAGGTGGACAAGCCGTTCCAGCGCCAGCCTGCCGGGCGCGGCGCCGAGCGCGTGCTGACCGGATCGTCCTGGGAGGACATCGCCGGCTATTGCCGCGCACAGCGCATCGGCGATCGCATCCTGGTGTCGGGCACTACGGCGATCGCCGGCCTGTCCCGAGCGGTGGCGCCCAAGGACGCCGGCGCGCAGACCACCTACATACTCGACCGTATCGTGGCGTCCGTCGTGTCGCTGGGCGGGCGCGTCGAGGACATCGCGCGCACGCGCATCTACATCACCGACGAGGCCGACGTGCTGGCGATCTCGCGCGCGCACGGACGCGTACTGGGCGACATCAAGCCAGCCAACACACTGATCCGCGTCGCCGGCCTCATCGGCGACCACCGCGTCGAGATCGAGGCCGAGGCGATCGTTCGGCCGCCACGAACCGGCGATAGTCGACGCTAATCCGCCACCACCGTCTTCACTCGCTGCCCGGGCCGCAACACCGCGCCGGGCTCCAGGCCGTTGAGCGTGTTGAACCAGTCGAGCGCGTTCTCGCCCAGCGGCATGCGCGCGGCCAGGCTTTGCGGCGTGTCGCCCGCCGCCACGGCGACGATCTTCAGCCTCAACGGCCGCAACTGCGCGCGTTCGCGCGGGTCGAGGCGGCGGAAGGTCTGCGCCGCGCGCACCAGCTCCTCGCCGCGATCGGGTTGGCGGAACGCCGCCGCGCTGATCAGGAAGACGCAGACGTTGGGCGTGAAGCGGACAGCCACGACGCGAAAATCCTCGTCGTCGCCGGCGCCGATCGGACGGCGGCCGATGGCGGCCTCCATGCCACCGATGGTCGTCGGGCGCGCGTCGGCGAGGCTCACCCTGGGCAGCATGCGACGCATGGTGTCAACGATCGGGCCATCCCCGGGATCGCGCCGGCAGGTGAACACCATCTCCGAATCGTCCGGCCCCAGCGCCGCGACCGCGCTCGGACTATTGAGCAGGCGGAAGCCCGGCGGCACGCTGAACGCGAAGCCCATCTCGGGATGCAGGAAGTCGCGGCCGCGCGCGTAGCCCTGGCGCGGCTCGTCGCCGAACAGCATGCCGTCGATCGCGTCGAGATGCCGGTCGCGATTGACCGCGCCGCCGCCCTTCGCGCTCGCCACGAGATCGCGCGCCGCCTTCACGCGATCGATGGTCCGCGGGTGGGTCGACAGCATGTTCGCGGCGGGATCGGCCTTGTCGGACGAGCGGCTGGCCAGCCGCGCCTCCAGCTGGCTGTGCTCGCGCAGCCGCGACAGGACGGCGATCGCGGCGTCGACGTCGTAGCCGGCGCGGCCGATCATGGCGATACCGATACGGTCGGCCTCGAATTCCTGGTCGCGCGAATAGGCGCGTTCGTCGAGCACGCCCAGCGCCGCGATCTCGCGCACCAGCCTTGGATCGCCTGTCGCGCGCCCTACCTGGACCGCGACCTCGGCGTTGCGCTGTCGCAGCGCGCGGCGTTGCTCGGCGTGGCGAGCCGTGACATGCCCCATCTCGTGGCCGACCACGGCGGCGAGCTGCGCCTCGTTGTCGAGCAACGCGAGCAGGCCGCGCGTCACGAAGACCCGCCCGTCGGGAAACGCGAAGGCGTTGACGTCGGGGATGTCGAGGATGGCGATGCTCCAGGCGCGCCGCTCCTCGCTCGTCCGCGCCAGCCGATCGAGCACGCCCTGAACATAGACCGCGGCCGCGTTGGGCGCCGGTGCGCGCGCCGCCGGGCGCTCGTCGGTCGCGGCGCAGGCGGCGAGCCCGGCGGCGAAGGCGAGCGCCAGGACAAGGCGCGACAGCGCGCGCTCCCAAAGAGGATTGGCCAACCGACCTCTTCCCTTCCCCCCGCTGTCGCGGGGAGCGGGAAGCAGGTGGGCCAAGAACTCGCGCAACCACGCCGTCATTCACGACCTCTGCCTGTTGACGCCCGCGCACCCCGGCGCGAACGCGTTGACGGCCACCGATGATCGCATAATATCGCGGCGCGTCGCGCCCGCGAAACCCCGCGCAGGCGACGTACACGGGAGCGTTATCGCGTAGAAATGCCGCGGTCGGAGAACCCCTTACGGTCGGAATTGTTCCCCGACATCGTGCCGTACGCCTCCGGCATGCTTCCGGTCGATGCGCGCCACACGCTCTACTGGGAGCAGAGCGGCAATCCCGAGGGCGTGCCGGTCGTGTTCCTGCATGGCGGGCCGGGCGCCGGCTCCGCGCCGGTGCATCGCCGCTTCTTCGATCCTGCCTTCTACCGCATCGTGATCTTCGACCAGCGCGGCTCGGGCCGCTCGCTGCCGCTGGGCGACGTGGTCGACAACACCACGCCGCACCTCATCGACGATCTCGAAACACTACGGCGACATCTGGGCATCGCGCAGTGGCTGCTGTTCGGTGGCTCCTGGGGCTCGACCTTGGCTCTGGCGTACGCCTCGCGCCACCCCGAGCGCTGCATCGGCTTCATTCTGCGCGGCATCTTCCTGGGTCGCGACAGCGAGGTGCGGTGGTTTCTGCATGGCATGCGGAACATCTTTCCCGAGGCCTGGCGAGAATTCGCCGAGCATCTGCCGCCGGGCGAGCGCGACGACCTGCTGGCCGGCTACTACACGCGCCTGATCGATCCCGACCCGGTGCGCCACCGCGCCGCGGCGCGCGCCTGGAGCCGCTACGAGGCGACCTGCTCGACGCTCTATCCCAGCGCGCGCGGCGCGCTGGAGGCCGATGGCGGCGGCTTCGCGCTGGCACTGGCGCGCATCGAGGCGCACTACTTCGTCAACCGGGTGTTCCTCGCCGAGGGATGGCCGTGGCGCGACATCAATCGCTTCCGTCATCTGCCCTGCACCATCGTGCAGGGCCGCTACGACGCGGTCTGCCCGCCGGTGACCGCCGAAGAGCTGGCGCGCGCCTGGCCGGAGGCGCGCTACGTCGTCGTGCCGGACGCCGGCCACTCCGCGCTCGAGCCCGGCATCCGCGCCGCCCTGGTCAACGCCACCGAGAACTACCGGCTGTCGCGCTACAGCAGCGATCTCTTCCTGCCGCGCTTTCCCTGGCAGGCGTGATCGCACCGTCGAGATCTGGCGGCCAGGCTGAGGCATGCGCGACGGCGCCCGGTAGCGGCCACCGAAGAGATCACCCCCTGCGCAGGATGCCGGGCAGCTTGCCGCCCCGAGCCAGGTACCGCGCGGCGAGCGCGATCAGAACGATCACGATCACGCCGATCAGCCAGACGACCGCAACGATCACCTCGCCGGCGCTACCCAGGCCGCCGAGCGCCCATGACAAGGTCTCGATGATCCCCGGGCTCGACGACACCAGATCCGCGTTGGCAGCCGCCCAGTCGCTCGCGGTATCGACCACCGAGCCCACGCCCCACGCCAGGAGGCTCCAGACGACCAGCGCCGCGACGGCGACGATCCAGACAAGCCCACGCATCATCGCCTCCTGACGGAGGCCGACGCGTCGGTCCGCTTCACTGAACCGCGCCGAAAGAAGCCAAGGGGGCCATTGGAAATACCAGCCAGCCGCGGGCCGATAACTTGATCCACTGTCGACATTGGATGCCTCCCAGATTCCGAGCGCCTGGGCGCTCGTCAGGTGGAAGGGTCCGACATCACGGCGGCATGCCGTCAGAGGGGCCCGGACCCGGGACGATTGACCACATCATGATCCACATGCCGTGCGTCAAGGGTGGGGCCGAGCAAAAAAGCCCGCGGCGGGGTCCTTGAATCTGGACGCTGCGCGATCACTTCTCGAGCACCCGTCGATCCGGGCCCCTCTGGCAAGCGCGCCCGCGGCGCGACTGCGATGTCGGATCTTACGACATCACTGACCAAGCCGGATCTGTCACGTGGATCTCTCGTCTCTATTCCTCGACTGGCTGGGCAAGCCGCTGTGGATGTGGCTGGCTTTCCTGGGCATCGTCGTGGCGCTGCTCGCGTTCGATCTTGGCGTGCTGCATCGCGAGCACCGGCGGATCGATGTGCGCGAGAGTCTGCTTCTGTCGGGCGGCTACCTCGGGATCGGCGTCCTGTTCGGCGTCTGGGTCTGGTGGAGCCTGGGCGCTGAGTCCGGCATGAACTACCTGACCGGCTTCGTCGTCGAGAAGACGCTCGCGCTCGACAATGTCTTCGTCATCGCGCTGATCTTCGCGTTCTTCGCCGTGCCGGACCGCTATCAGCACCGGGTCCTGTTCTGGGGCATCCTCGGCGTCATCGTGCTACGCGCCATCATGATCGGGCTAGGCGCGACGCTCGTGTCGCAATTCGCCTGGGTGCTTTACCTCTTCGCCGTCTTCCTGATCGCGACCGGCGTGAAGATGCTCTGGCTGGGCGACAAGCCGCCCAGCCTCGCCGACAATCCGCTGATCGGCTTCATGCGTCGGCGTTTCAATGTGACCGATGCGCATCACGGCGAACGCTTCTTCGTCCGCCTGCCCGATCCACGGAGCGGCGCGAGCCGTTTGTTCGTCACGCCGCTCTTCCTGGCGCTTGTCATGGTCGAGATCGCCGACTTGATTTTCGCCGTGGATTCGGTGCCGGCGATCTTCGCGATCACCACCGACCCGTTCATCGTCTACACCTCGAACATCTTCGCCATCCTCGGACTGCGCGCCCTCTACTTTGCGCTGGCCGCCGTGATCCAGCGTTTCCGCTACCTCAAGCCCGCCCTGGCCGTGGTGCTGATCTTCATCGGCTCGAAGATCTTCATCGCCGACGCGCTGGGGCTCGAGAAGTTCCCGGCGTGGGCGTCGCTTGGCGTCACCTTTGCCATCCTCGCCGCCGGGATCGTCTGGAGCCTGATGAAAACCCGACACGACCACGCCGACGGTCGTGTCGGGCATAGCGATAGCCGCTGATCGTCGCGCCTAGCGTCGCAACGCCTTGTAGATGTCGCGCAGGACGCGGCGAAGCGCGCTGTCGCGCCAGCCGGCGGAGACCGTCTCGCCGCGGGCGAAACGCTCGAGCATGTGGACGAGCCCGGTTTGCGACGCCCAGTCCCGCAGGATCTCGACGGCGAAGGCGCGATCGTCGGGCGCCAGCATCTTGCTGTAGCTGGCGATCAGCGAGCGCAGCCGCGCGCGCCGGGCCGTCTCGACGTGCTTCATGTCGACGCCGGACATCTGTCGCGCGACCTCCGGGATCAGGGTCAGCACGATATAGACGTCGTCGCGCAACGCTTCGATGCGCCGCTCATAGGCGATGTTGGGGCGGTAGCTGACGCGGTACTCCGCGAGTGGCTGGGCGACATGCACGAAATCGCCCAGCGGCGCCAGCCGCAGCCACAGGCCCCAGTCGCCGATCAAGGTCGCCTGCTCGGGAAAGCCGCCGACCTTCTCCCAGGATGGTCGATGGAAGGCGTTGGCCACAGGCGGCACCTTGGGCGCGGCGAGCTGGGTGTGGAAGGTTTCCGGTGGCCGGATCACCGGGCGCATCGACAGAACCTTCTCGGCGCGGATCCTGCGGCCTTCGCCGTCGATCTGGTCGTAGTCGCCGGTGACCACCACGGCGTAGGGCGTGCGTGACGCGCCCTCACGGACCAGGCGGGCGAAACCGCGCAGGGCGCGGTCGTCGGAGCCCAGCAGCGATACCCACTGGCCGGTCGCCTGGGTGGTGGCGAAATTGTAGTTGGGCATCATGCCCAGGCGCCGCGGCGGATGGACGATGCGGATGCGGTCGCGATAGCGCTCGATCACCTCCCGGGAGTTGTCGGTGCTGTGGTCGTCGCACACGACGATCTCCGACCCCGGCAGATCCTGGTCGAGCAGCGATTCGATGGTCTCGCCGATGAACCGGCCGTGGTTGTAGGACGGCACCACAAAGGAGTGGCTGAAGGCCATCAGCGCGCCGCCATCCAGTCTGGGGGCGAAACACGAGCGGCGGCGGAATCGGTGGCAAGATTGTTGAGAGTCAACACGTTAGGTCTAGTCGCTACACCGGTCGTAAGGGTATTACAGCGTTTCGCCCGCAGGCGCCATAATTTCTTGGTCAGGTTGCTGATCGCGGCCCGGCGCGATTGACTCAGTGGACAGCGGATCGTCCAATCCACGGCAGGGAGCGACACGCATGAAGTTCGGCATCTTCTATGAGCATCAGCTGCCCCGGCCGTGGACCGAGCGCAGCGAGTATCAGCTGCTGCAAGATTCGCTGAGCCAGATCGAACTCGCGGATCGCCTCGGCTACGACTACGCTTGGGAGGTCGAGCATCACTTCCTCGAGGAGTACTCGCACTCCTCCGCGCCCGAGGTCTTTCTCGGCGCCGCCAGCCAGCGCACCAAGCGCATCCGGCTCGGCCATGGCGTGATCCAGCTCACCACCAACCAGCCGCATCGCGTCGCCGAGAAGGTCGCGACGCTCGATCTGCTGAGCGGCGGGCGCGTCGATCTCGGCATGGGCGAGGCGGCGGGACCGGCCGAGCTGCACCCGTTCAACATCCGCGTGCGGGACAAGCGCGAGCGCTGGGAAGAGGCTGTGAAGGCCATCATCCCGATGTTCACCAAGGACAGTTGGGAGTTCCACGGCCAGTACTACGACTTCCCGGCGCGCAACGTCGTTCCCAAGCCCTACCAGAAGCCGCATCCGCCGCTGTGGGTGGCGTGCTCCAACATCCAGACCATCGGCAAGGCGGGTGAATGGGGTATGGGCGCGCTGGGCTTCACCTTCGTGACGCCCGAAGCGGCGCGCGCCTGGGTGCACAAGTACTACAACAACCTGCTGAACAACTCGAGGAAGCTCGCCGACTACCCGAGCAATCCCAACGTGGCGATGGTGTCGGGCTTCATGTGCGCGGCGACGGACGAGGAAGCGGAAGCCAAGGCGGCCGGCTGGACCTTCTTCATCTTCGCGCTCTCCTACTACGGCCGCAAAGGCGTCGATGGGCCGGGCCAATCCGATCTCTGGCGGGACTATCAGAGCTGGAAGGGCGGGCCGGAGGAAAAGAAGGCGCTGGAGTCCGGCTTGATCGGCTCGCCGGAGACCATCCGCAAGAAGCTGCGCCAGTTCCAGGCGAGCCGCGTCGATCAGGTGATCCTGCTCAACCAGGCGGGCAAGACCAGTCACCGGGACATCTGCGAGTCGCTGGAGCTGTTCGCCAAAGAGGTCATGCCGGAGTTCCAAGCGGCGGAGGCCGAGCACGCGGCATGGAAGGCGAAGGTGATGGCGCGCGAGATCGTGCTCGAGGATCTCGATGTGCAGAAGTACGACATCTACAGCCATCAGAACGAGCACATCGTGCGGCTGACGCCCGAGCAGCTGAAGGCCAAGATGGCGGAGAAGGAAGCGGCGACTAAGAAGACGGTGGCGGCGGGCGACGACTGACATGCCCCGTCTTCTGTATGTCGTCGGCTCGCCGCGCGGCGGCGCCTCGCGCTCCAACACGGTCGCCTCGGCCTATGTCGAGGCGTTCGCCGCGAAGCACCCGGACTTCGCGATCGACACGCTCGATCTGTGGCGCGAGGAGCTGCCGGCCTTCGACGACCAGAAGGTCGCGGCCAAGCTGGCGGTGATGCGGCAGGGCAAGCCTGACGATGCGCAGCGCGCGGCCTGGCAATCCGTGCTCGCCGTCGTCGAGCGTTTCCGGACCGCCGATCGCTACGTCTTCAGCGTGCCGATGTGGAACGGCTCGATCCCCTACCGGCTGAAGCACTACATCGATGTCATCATGCAGCCCGGCCTGCTGTTCAACCTCGATCGCGCCGCCGGCTACAGCGGACTCTTGAAGGATAAGCGCGCCACCGTGGTCTACAGCGCCGGAATCTACGCGCCGGGCAAGCCGCCGCAATTTGGCGCCGATTTCCAGGTACCGTATTTCGATTGGTGGCTTCGCGAGGCCGGCATCGCCGACATCGAGACCATCCGCCTGCCGCCGCTGGCCTCGGCGGGCGACGCCACCGAGGCTCTGGCCAGGGCATGCGGCGAGGCGCGAGTCCTCGCGGCGAGATAGGGGGATCTCTTGATGCGTATCGCGATCATCGCGGCTTCCATCGCCATCGCGGCGGCGCCTTTCACGGCGCAGGCGTCCGGCTACTACGTCTATTGCGCCAACAGCAAGATCGAGGTCGATTCGCGCGACTTCAACCAGATGAAATCGGCGCGCGGTTCGGGTATCTGCCAGATGGGCAGCTTCGGTTACCGCATGGACGCCGAGTCCTTTGCCAAGAAGAATTTCGGCGGCGTCGGCGGCAAGTGCGCCTGCCGTTAGCTTCCCTTTCCCCGCTGGCGGGGCGGGGGAGATGATCCGCGTCGCCGTCATCGGTGGCGGCATTGGCGGCTTGTCGGCGGCGCTGGCGTTGCGGCGCGCCGGGCTCGACGTTCAGGTCTACGAGCAGGCGCCACGCATCACCGAGATCGGCGCCGGCATCCAGATCAGCCCCAACGCCTCGCGTCTGCTGCATCGGCTGGGCGTACGCGACGCGATGGACAGGATCGGCGTGCTGCCCAAGGGCGTGCACCAGCGGCGCTGGGACGATGGCCGCACCTTGCAGCGCGCGCCGCTCGGGCCCGAGGTCGAGGCCGCCTTCGGCGCGCCCTACTACCACTTCCACCGCGCCGACCTCGCCAATCTGCTGGCCGACGCGATGCCGCCCGAGCGCCTGCACATCAGCCACAAGCTGGTGGGGCTGGAGCCCAGGGGCGAGCGCGTGGTCGTGATCTTCGACAACGGCCAGCGCGTCGAGGCCGACGCGGTGATCGGCGCCGACGGCATCCACAGCCGCGTGCGCGCCGCGCTCTACGGGCCGGAGAAGCCGCGCTTCACCGGCTGCGTCGCCTGGCGCGGGCTGGTGCCGGCCGAGCGCGTGCGCCATCTCGACATCGAGGTCGTGTCGCACAACTGGATGGGCCCGGCGGCGCATGTCGTGCACTACTGGGTCGCCAGCGGCCGTTTCATGAACGTGGTCTGCGTCGTCGAGCGCGGCGACTGGACCAAGGAGTCATGGACCGATCGCGGCGAGGTCGCCGACGTGCTGGCGCGCTACGAGGGCTGGCATCCCATGGTGCGCGGCCTGATCGAGGCGTTTCCCGAGACCTATATCTGGGCGCTGCACGATCGCGATCAGCTGCCGCAATGGAGCGACGGGCGCGTCACCCTGCTGGGCGACGCCTGCCATCCCATGCTGCCGATGATGGCGCAGGGCGCAGCGCAGGCGATCGAGGATGGCGCCGCGCTCGCCTCGCTGCTGGCCGCGACGCCCGACGATGTACCGGGCGCGTTGAAGCGCTACGAGGCGGTGCGCAAGCCGCGCGCCAGCCGCCTGCAGGAGCTATCGCGCGCCAACCGCGTGCGCTTCCACCTGCCCGACGGCCCGGAGCAGGCGAAGCGCGACGAGGCCATGCGCAACGTCGGCGACCGCTCGCTGGCGAATATCGCATGGCTCTATGAGCACGATTCAGCTGCGCTGACGTAGCGGCCATGCTGTCATGCCAAGCGTAAGCGAGGGATCTCGAGAGAGCCTGGATCCCTCGCTGTGCCCGGGATGACAGGCGTGGAGAAGCGACCCTCATGATCGAAGTGAATGGCCTGGCGCATGTCATTCTGACAGTGAGCCAGTGGGAGAAAGCGCACGCCTTCTATGCCGGGCTGCTGCCGTTCCTCGGCATGCGCAAGGTCTACGACGGCAACAACTTCCTCTATCACGTGGGTGGACGTACCGCGATCGGCATCCAGCGTTGCGCCGAGGAGCTGCGGGGCGAGGCCTTCAACCAGAACCGCGTCGGCCTGCACCACCTCTGCCTGCGCGCGCGCACGCGCGAGGATGTCGACAAAGTGGCCGAGCAGGTGCGTGCGCTGGGTGGCCGCATCGATCGCGGCCCGCTCGAGGGCGACTGGGCGCCGGGCTACTACTACTTCGTCTTCGAGGATCCCGACGGCATCCGGCTGGAGGTCAACTACATCCCCGGCAAGGGATTGCTCGCGGCCGATCCGCCGCTCAGCCCCAGTCGCGATCCGAACTGGAACCAGAACGTCGAGCCGCCGAAGTTTTGATCTTCACGCCCTCTCCCCGCTTGCGGGGAGAGGGAGAAAGACTATTCGGCCGCCTTGGATCGTGCGTTGAGTTCGGCCAGCACCTCCTGGGTGTGTTCGCCGAGCTTTGGCGCGGCCTTCACGGATTTCGGGCGGTGGTGGTCGAAGGAGATGGGCAGCCCCACCACCTTCAGGCCACCCGCCTCGCCGTCGCGTGGCGCGAGCTCGTGCACCAGGTCGACGGCGCCGAGCTGTTCCGTCGCGGCGAGCTCGGCGATGTCGTTGACGGCGGCGCAGGGCACGCCGGCCTTCTCCATCGCCTCGATCCACTCCACGCGCGTCTTCTTCCGCATCGCCGCGGCGATCATCGGCAGCAACACGTCCTTGTTGGCGACGCGCTGGGCGCTCTTGGAGTACTTCGGGTCGCTCGCCCAGTCGGGATGGCCCAGCACCACGGCGCAGCGCGCCCATAGCCGGTCGTTGCCGGGCGCGAGGCAGAGCGGCTTGCCGTCGGCGCAGTCGAAAGTCTGGTAGGGCACGATCACCGAGCCGCCGGTGCCGTGGCGCTTGGGCAGTGTCCCGTTGGCGAGGTAGCCGTTGAGCTGGCCCTCGACCCAGAACACGGCGGAGTCGAACAGCGACGTATCGACCAGGCAGCCCTTGCCCGTCCGGTCGCGCTGGCGCAGGCCGGCGAGCGCGCCGATGGTGCAGAACAGGCCAGTGGCCTTGTCGTTGATCGAGGCGCCGCAGAAGGTCGGCGGATCCTCGGCACGGCCCGTGACGCTCATCATGCCGCCATAGGCCTGCAGCAGCGGATCGAAGCCCGGCTTCATGCGCAGCGGCCCTTGGTAGCCGAAAGCCCAGATCGAGCAGTAGATCAGCTGGGGATGGCGCTTGAGCATCGCCTCCGGCCCGATGCCGATCTCGTCGACCACGCCGGGCCGCAAGTTCTGGATCAGCACGTCGGCTGTCTCGCAGAGCTTGTGCAGCGTGTCGACGTCGGCCGCCAGCTTCAGGTCGAGCGTCACCGACCGCTTGTTGCGGTTCTGGCCGTAGAAATACAGCGACGTCACGCCGTCCGGCCCGTAAGGCGGCCCCCAGATGCGCGCGTCGTCGCCGCCATCGGGCTTCTCGATCTTGATCACATCGGCGCCCATGTCGGCGAACAGCACGCCGGCCAGCGGACCGGCCAGCGCCTGGCCGACTTCGATGACGCGGATTCCTTCGAGCGGCAGAGACATCACGATACTCCTTCAACGGGCCGCCGAAAGAAGGCCCACGGATCGCGCATGAACTGCGCGCGCGCCGCGTCCTGGGTTTGCGGATCCCACAAGGGCGCGGCGGCGCGGCGCTGGAAGATCATATCGCGCCGCACGTCGGTCGTGTTGGCAGAGGTGCCATGCGAGAGGAAGCTATGCGCGACGACGATGTCGCCGGCCGCAAGCCTCGGCACCACCATGCGCGACTCGGGCTGCAGCAGCTTCTGGCCGGCGAGCTTGGCCTCGCCCCAGTGCACCGGACGGTCGACCGGCTGCTGCCGGAACAGCGCCGCGAGCCGCTCGTGCGAGCCCGGCCAGACGTGAAAGCCGCCCGCGGTATCCGACGCGACCGGCGTCAGCGCCACACCCAGCAGCACGTTGAAGACGCCAAGCGCCGGCCCGCCGCCGCCATCGACATGGAAGGCACGGCCGATGCGGGCGCGGGTGGCGAAGCCGGGCATGGTCGCGGCGAGCTGCACGGGTTCGAGCGGCGGCGCGCTGTCGAGGATCGCCGCCGTCAGCGGGTCGAGCGCCGCGTGCACGATCGAGCCGAACGCCGGATGCCGGCAGTGCCGGATCTCGCGCCACGACTCGTCCTTCGATCGCTCCCAGTCGCCATCGGGATGCAGCGCCGCCAGCGCGGAAGCCGCCTCCTGCGCCGCGCGCAACAGGCGCGCGTCGATCGCGCCCGACACGACCGTGTAGCCTTGGCGGACGAGCTCGGACCAGTGCCTGGGCTCGAACAGCATGCTGGACTTTATCCCACGCCGGCGCCCGGCGGAACGGTGCGCGCTCCACTGTCACCCCGAGCGCAGCGAGGGGTCTAAAGTCTTCTGGGAGCAGCGGCGCTCCCAAAGAGATCCCTCCCTGCGCTCGGGATGACAGCCTGAGTGGATGCGCTACCCCGCGTCCGCGCGCCTGACCTTCGCCGCCACGACCTGTCCGTGCTGGTAGCTGAAGCGGATGGTCTCATCGTCATCCAGCGTGCCGAGGTCGATGTGCCCGTCCGGCTTGAAGACGACGCAGCGTCTACCGATGCGCGCGCTGACCATGCCGCCCAGCGGCCCCTGGTTCTCCGCCAGCCCCTTGAGCGCGCTGTAGAACGGCTCGCTCAGCCAGGCGCCCGGCGCGCCAGGATCGACATGGACGACGACGTCGTTGCCCTGGCCGTAGAGCACGAGCTTCGACTTGCTGGGCCGCCACGCCTCCGGGAAGTCAGCGTGCAGCAGGAAGAGGCAGTTGAAGGTGCGGCACTCCCCGGGGCGCGTGTCGTAGATCTTGCAGCCCCTGGCCTTGTCGCAATGCCCGCACCAGACATCGGCCGGCTTCTTCAGCTCGGCGATACCGACGACCTTGCAGCACAGCGTGCAGGCGCCGCAGGTCTTGCCGGGGGCGGGTTGAGCGAGGTTAGTCGCAGGCGCGGTATGGTCCACAGCCAATAGCCTCATTTAGAAGAAGGCAGTTTGCTCCAGCGATCTCGATGAGATGCGGCGAGCTTGAACGGAATGCCTGGTGCCTTGCTGTCGACAACAAGAGCGTTGGCCTCCGCCTGAGTCAGAATGAAGAACTCATCTGGTGCTCGTGGCTTCTCGAGGTGCGGTTCGGGTACGAGAGCCACAAAGACATAGAAGAGACTCTTTCTGCAAGCCTTCGGCTTGCAGAACCATTCTGACCTGCCCTTTTAGCCTTTGACGTCCACCCAGGATTGTTTACCGGCTTCGGTACCGACCATGAGGTCGGCAACCAGAGCATTGTTCCCCATCGTGAACGAAACTGAGTATCCACGCCGAGCAAGTTCGGCGGCAGCCAGAAACTGCGCCGCCCATTGGGTATGAAATCTGGTCTTGCTCATGCGTGGCCTCCAAGCAGCAATTGAAGCCTGGGCACTCGCAGCTGCACAAGAGTCGTCTGGAGCATCTGCAACGTGCTACTCTTCCACCACACACCGGCTCGAACCGCCATATCGCGGAGGACATGCCATGAACGACGCAGCCCTTTCCCTGCACGCACGCGCCGACGCGATGGAGGAGCGCAAGGCGCGCGAGCTCGACTATCTGGTCGTGAAGTCGCACATCCACAGCCTGGCCGAAGCGGATTTCAGCGCGCCGCCCAATGCCGGCGCGATGCTGAAGGCCAACCCCAATCTGCGCCTGCTGATGGGCGACGATCCGCGCCTGCCCAAGATGCCGGACAAGCCGACCCTGATCGACTTCTTCAAGCTGCGCTTTGGACCCAGCGCGCATCTGCTGCAGAGCGCGCGGCACGCGGTGAAGGGCGGGCTCAGCGAGAAGATGGTGCTGGCCTGCCTGCTGCACGACATCGCCGGCGTCGGCTTCATCCGCGGCGATCACGGCTATTGGGGCGCGCAGCTCGTAGAGCCCTATGTCGACGAGGAGGTGACCTGGGCGATCCGCGCGCATCAGGTGCTGCGCTTCTACGCCGATCCGTCGGTGGGCTACGAGTATCCGCAATCCTATGTCACGCTGTTTGGCGCCGATTACGAGCCGGATGCGTATGTGGCGGAGGATTACAAGAGGATGCGGAACCACAAATGGTACATGTCGGGCCGCATGATCACGGTGCACGACATCTACTCGTTCGATCCGAACGTGCATGTCGAGCTCGAGGAGTTCACGGATATCATCGGGCGGAACTTCAAGCAGCCGGCAGAGGGACTGGGCTTCGACAACAGCCCCGTCGCGCATATGTGGCGCGCGATGATCCGGCCGGCGAAGTATCTCTGAGCCCTTCTTCCTCCCTCTCCCCGCGAGCGGGGAGAGGGCAATGAGGCGGGGGAATCGACAATGATGCGATGGATCAGCGGATTCGTTGTCGCAGCGCTGGCGCTGCTCGCCGGGTCGGCGTTCGCGCAGGCGCCGTATCCCGCCCAGCCGGTGAAGATCATCGTGCCGTTCATCGCCGGCAGCGCGCCGGATGTCGCGGCGCGCGTTGTCAGTGAGCGGCTGGCGGCGGGGCTGGGCCAGACCTTCATCGTCGACAACAAGCCCGGCGCATCGGGCAATATCGGCGCCGAGGTCGCGGTGCGCGCGCCGGCCGATGGCTACACCCTGCTGCTACTGACCGGCAGCCACGTCATCAACCCGCACCTCTACGCCCGGATCGGCTACGACCCTGTGAAGGATTTCGCGCCGATCACCATCATCACCCGCCTGCCCTCGCTGATGGTGGTGCCGCCGTCCTCGCCGGCCAAGACCGTGGCGGAGTTCATCGCGCTGGCGAAGGCGAAGCCCGGCAGACTGAACTACGGCTCAGGCGGCGTCGCCAGCCTCGCCAATCTCTCGGCGTCGGCCTTCCGGCTGGCAGCCGACATCGACTACGTGCACGTGCCCTACAAGGGCGCGCCCGACATCATCCGCGGCCTGCTCGGCGAGCAGATCGATGTCGGCTTCCCGACCATGCCGACGGCGATGAGGCTGGCGCAGCAGGGACAGTTACGCCCACTGGCGGTGACCTCGGCGAAGCGCACGGCGGCGATGCCCGACGTGCCGACGATCCTGGAGTCGATGCCCAACGGCTTCAGCCAGGATGCCTGGCTGGCGCTGGCGGCGCCGGCGGGCACGCATCAGGCGATCATCGAGCGGCTCTACGGCGTGCTGAAGGAGGCCGCCGCCGACCCCGCGTTCCGCGCAAAGCTGGACAGCGACGGCTCGGAGGTGGTGTTCAACACGCCGGCGGAATTCAAGGCTATGCTGCCTGATGAAGTCGAGAAGTACGGCCAGCTGATTAAGCGGCTCGGCATCAAGCTGGAGTGACTCCATGGCGGCGCTTTCACCCCGCATCCACGAGGTGCCCGACGACCTGCTCGCCGCCATCGACTGGTGCTACGAGCAGGGCTGGACGGATGGCTTGCCCGTGGTGCCGCCGGCGGTCGAGCGCGTGAAGGCGATGCTGGCCGCCGACGCGCGGCCGGCCGAGACCGTGATCTGCAAGCATCCCGCCACCGGGCTCGACCTGTCGTTGCACGCCGCCGCGGTCAACGCCGTGATGGCGGGCTGTCTGCCCGAGCATTTCCCGGTGCTGGTCGCGGCCTACGAGGCGATGGACCAGGAGGGCTTCAACTTCCACGGCTCGACCGCCAGCACCGGCGGCTCGGCGCCCTTGCTGATCGTCAGCGGTCCGTATGCCGATACGATCGGCATGAACAGCGACGTCAATTTGTTCGGCCCAGGCAATCGCGCCAACGCCACCATCGGCCGCGCGACACGGCTGATCCTGCGCAACGTGTTCCAGATGCTTCCCGGAATCTCCGACAAGTCGACGCAGGGCAATCCCGGCAAGTACAGCCTGTGCATCGCCGAGCGGTCGCGCGGCAATCCCTGGCCGTTGCTGTGCGAGGCGCAGGGCTATCCGAAAGGCACGTCGAGCGTGACGTGCTACGCCGCCGGCGGCTTCTGCAACGTCGAGAACCACGGCGGCAATACGCCGGAACAGGTGCTGGGCTCGGTCGCCGACGCCATGGCCAATTACGGCTGCATCACGCTCGGCCAAAGCGTGGTGATCCTCGCGCCCGAGCACATGCAGATCGTGGCCGACGCCGGTTGGTCGCGCGAGCGCGCGCAGCATTTCCTGTTCAGCGCCGCCAAGCGTAGCGTCGAGGGCATGACTGACGTCGGCAAGTACCGGGACCGTGAGTACGAGACGCAGCACGGCATCGGCGCGCATGCGCTGGCCGAGAAGGGCTACATCCACCGCGGGCTGAACCCTGAGGATATCCTGATCACCATGGGCGGCGGCGATGCCGGCGGGCATTCGTGCTTCCTGCCGTCGTGGAGTCGCGGCCGCGGCTCGATCATGCAACACAAACCGATCACCGTGAGGAGCTAACGCCATGCAGCTCTATTCGCCGATGTCGACCACGCCCAAGCGCGCGGCGATCCGCGCGCCGGCGCTTGCGAAGATCGATGGCCTGCGGATCGGCATTCTCGAGAACGGCAAGCTCAACGCCGAGGAGATGCTGAACGAGGTCGCCGCGCTCTTCGTGCAGCGTCACGGCTGCACGGTGCGCACGCTCGCCTCGAAGAAGAACGCCAGCGCGCCAGCGCCGGGTAACACGTTGACCTCTGTCGCACAGGAGGTGGATTTCCTCATCACCGGCTTAGGTGATTGAGGGTCCTGCTCAACGTGCAGTCTGCACGACGGAATCACTTTCGAGCAGCTCGGCAAGCGCGCGGTGGTGCTGTGCACCACGCCGTTCGAGGTCACGGCGCGCAACATCGCGCGCGTGCTCGGCTTGCCCGACTATCCCTTCCTCACCGTGCAGCACCCGATCGGCAGCTGCACCCTGCCCGAGCTCAAGGAGCGCGCCGAGGTCGCCTACCGACAGGCGCTGCCCATCCTGCTGGAGTAGGTCATGCCTGATCTCGAGAGCTTCCAGTCCGCCGCGTCGGCGCCCGCCGATCTCGGCCCCGCGCTCGAAGCCCTGTGGTGGCTGCGCCAGGGCAATTGGGACCAGGCGCACAAATGCGTGCAGGCGCACGAGGGCGAGGCCGATTGCGACTGGGTGCACGCCCACCTGCACCGCCAGGAAGGCGACATGAGCAACGCCGGCGGCTGGTACCGCCGCGCCGGCAAGACCATGCCGGACGGATCGCTCGACGAGGAATGGCGCCAGATCGCGACGGCGATGCTGGCGAGATGACGACCTTCCCCCGCTGGCGGGGGACGGTAAGGGCTACTTGTTCGGGTTGATCAGGTACTTCTCGCCGGTGGCGCGCTTGCTGTAGGCGACGAGGTTGTCGAGTTGCAGCGCCTCTGGCAGCGAGACCACCTTGGTGTAGTGGCTTGCGAAGGTGGTCTTCAGCTCCGACACCACGCGCTGACGCAGGCGCAGCTGCTCGGGCCGGCCGATCTTCTGCAGGAAGGGCGTCAGCAGCCACCCGCCAACGCTCCACGCCATGCCGAAGTTGCGCGGAAGCTCCGTCAGACCGGTGTTGAGACCGCCATAGATATAGACCTGCTTGTGCACGCTGGAGCCGTAGCGGCTGTACTCCTTGGCGGTCTTGTTGATGGCGATCTCCATCGCCGTGAGGATCTGGCCAGCGAGCCTGCCGCCGCCGATGGCGTCGAAGGCGATGGTGGCGCCGGTCTCGACCAGCGCCTGGATCAGGTCCTCCATGAAGCTCGGCAGCGAGGAATCGACGACGTGCTTGGCGCCGATGCCGCGCAGCAGCTTGGCCTGCTCGGCGCTGCGCACGATGTTGACCAGGCCGATGCCGTCCTTCAGGCAGATCTTGTTCAGCATCTGTCCGAGATTCGACGCGGCGGCGGTGTGCACCAGGGCCGTGTGGTTCTCACGCTTCATCGTCTCGGTCATGCCCAAGGCGGTGAGCGGGTTGACGAACCACGACGCGCCGTCGGCCGCGGTCGTGCCCGCGGGCAGCACCTGGCACTCGACCGCCTTGATGCGGCGGTACTGCGCGTACATCGCGCCGCCGACCATCGACACCGTCTTGCCCAGCAGCGCCTGCGCGGCTTCCGACTCGCCGGCCTTCACCACCGTGCCGGCGCCCTCGTTGCCCACCGGCATCGACTGATCGAGTCGCGCGGCGAGAAAGGGCAGCGCCTGCTGCGCGATCGTCGCCTTCACGACGATGTCCGCGCCGCCACCCGACGCGGTGGCCTTGGTCATGTCGGCCGGGCCGATCAGCAGGCCGAGGTCGGAGGGGTTGATCGGCGTGGCCTCGACCCTGACCACGACCTGCTCCGGGCCGGGTTCGGGAATCGCCACCTTGGCCAGCGACAACTCCAGCTCGCCGCCCTTGCTGATCTTGGATCGCAGCTCCAGTGCCGTGCTCATGGTCGTTCCCTTCCGGTATGGTGGCGCTACGATGCCCAGCGTCCGGGGCATCGACAAGCCGTATCGTCCGCGCCGCATCCGCTGGCGGAACTTCGGGAGAGCAGAGAATGCTGAGGGCCGTGATGGCGGCGCTGCTGTCTCTCGCCGTGGCGGCGAACGCGCTGGCGCAGGCGCCGCCACCCGCGTTGCCGCAGGGCGTCCTGAAGCTGGTGTATTTCGGCCTCTACGACGATCGCGTTGGGCCACGTGGAGCGAACCCCAGCGGCAAGCCCGATGGCCGCTTCGTGCTGACCATCGACGTCGGCAAGCTCAGATCGCTCGAGCTGACGCACATCGCACTGCAGGCGATGGACGCCAACAGCCGGCCGGTAGGCCCGATCTGGCACACCAAGGACACGGCGCAGTCGCTGCTGCTCGTGGTCGCGGGCGATCAGTGGCTCAACACCCGACACGTCGACGGGCTGGCGATCTTGGAAGGATCCGAGGTCGACCTGATCCTGTTCGCCGACAACGCGCCCGAGCCCACGGCGGTCAACGCCTTCATCGTCGAAGTCGGCTTCGCTGACGGCTCGGTCGCCCGCCAGCTCGCCAAGTCGCGTTAGAGACCGCCGCCAGCGGCGCGGGTCACGGCCGCCCGCCGTCGATCTCGTGCACCTGCCCGGTCACGTAGGTGCTGGTCATGAGATAGATCGCCGCGCGGGCGATATCGTCCGGCTGGCCGACGCGGCCGACCAGCGCCGTCTGCGCGTAGCCGGCGTACATGCGATCGCGCGCCTCGGCGCTCAGGCCGTCATAGGCGGGTGTGCGCACCAGCCCGGCGGCGATGACGTTGACGCGCCTGGGCGCGATCTCGCGCGCGAGCTGGCGGGCGAAGGCCTCGATGGCGCCGTTGGTGGCGCCGATGATGGTGTGGTTGGGCAGCAGCTTGCGCACGCCGGCGGCGCCGCTGAGAAAGACGATGGAACCATCGGCGTTCAGCTTCTTCTGCCCGTGCTTGGCGACGGTCAGCGCGCCCCAGAACTTGGTCTCCATGAAGGCGCGGGCGGCGGTCAACGACACATCGGCGAGCGTGTTCAGCGCGCCGGTGACGACCGACGAGGCGTGCGCCGTGACGACGAGATGGTCGATCGGATCCAGCGCGTCGAAGAACGCCGCTACCGCCGCCTCGTCTCTGACGTCGAGCTGGCGTGTCGTCGCCGCGTGGCCCACCTCGGCGGCCGCGCGGGCGAGCTTGGCCTCGTCGCGCGCGACGATCAGCACGCGCGCGCCGGCCTCGGCCGCGGCGCGCGACGTGGCCAGCCCCATGCCCGAGCTGCCGCCGACGATCACCACACGCCGATTCTCGAGAGCGCCCATGCCAACCTCGGCCCGATGAGGCTTGCAGCCTAGAGACCTATTTGTTATGCGGTCAATATCAATTCGGTAGAGTCGACGGACCCTGGACTTTGGGAGATGGTCTCATGCGCCTCACCCGACGCGACGCCTTGTCTGGCCTGCTCGCCGTCACGCTATCACCCGGCGCGATGGCGCAGACCTTCCCAACGCGCCCGCTGACCCTGATCGTGCCCTTCCCCGGCGGCGGATCGACCGACGTCATGAACCGCATCCTGGCGGAGAAGCTGAAGGAGCTGCTCGGCCAGCCGGTCGTGCTCGACTTCAAGCCCGGGGCGGGCGGTAATATCGGCACCGAGGTCGCCGCGCGCGCCGAGCCCGATGGACACACGCTGGTGTTCGTCACCATGCCGCAGATCATCAGCCGCAGCGTCTACCCCAAGCTGGGCTACGACCTGCTCAAGGACTTCGAGGCCATCGGCACGTTCCTCGAGACCGCGCCGGTGCTCGTCGTGCATCCGTCGCTTGGCGTCAAGACGATCGGCGAGTTGGTCGCCGCCGCCAAGGCGCGGCCCGGCAAGATCGAGTACGGCACCGGCGGCAATGGCACCTCGGCCCATCTGCTGGGCGAGCTGTTCAAGCGCCAGACCGGCACCGATCTGCTGCACGTGCCCTACCGGGGCGCGGCGCAGGCGGTGATCGATCTGATCGGCGGCCAGATCAAGGTGATGTACGAGACGCCAGCCAGCATCGTCGGCCACGTGCGCAGCGGCGCCGTCGTGCCGCTGGCGGTGATGGGTCCCAAGCGACTGGCGGCACTGGCCGATGTGCCGACCACGGCCGAGGCCGGTTTCCCCGGCCTCGAGCTCGTGCAGTTCGCAACGCTGATGACACGATCAGGCGCACCGCGATCGGCGATCGACACGCTGGCCGCCGCGCTGGCCAAGATCGTCGCCATGCCCGACGTGCGCGAGCGCTGGGCGGCGATCGCGGCCGAGCCGGTGGCGATGAGCCCGGCGGCTTCGATGGCGCGCATCACGGCCGAGGCCAAGCGGCTGGGCGACATCGTCGCCGCCGCCAACATCAAGGTCGATTGAGCGGCACGCCGCTCCTAGGGGAACCAGCACATGCCCAGGATGACGGCGGCGCAAGCGATCGCGAGCTTCCTCAAGGCGGTCGGCACCCGTCGCTACTATCTCTACAACGGCCACGCCAACTGGGGGCTGCTCGACGCCCTGGAGTACGAGGCGAAGATCCCCGGCATCCGCACGCGCCACGAGCTGCACGCCATCCATATGGCGGACATCGAATGGCGCATGCGCCGCGCGCTGCCCATCCCGGTGACCTGCACCACCGTCGGGCCCGGCAACTTCAACACCATCCCCGGCATCGCCGAGGCGTTCTACGATTCGACGCCGCTGTTCTGCCTGATGGCCGGCGGCCCCACGAAGTGGCTGGGACGCGGCGGCATCCAGGAGGTCTATCGCTACGGCGAGGACGAGTTCCTGCAGCTCTTCCGGCCGATCACCAAGCACGCCGTGATGACCGTGCGTCCCGACACAGCGCTGCAGTCGGCGATGCGCGCCTACAAGGCGGCGATCACCGGCCGCCCTGGTCCGGTCGTGGTCTACATGCCGCTCGATGTCCAGAACACGCCTGTCGACATCGAGATGCCGGACATCGCGGGATGGCTCACCAACATCCATAGTCCCGGTCCGGACCAGGACGCCATCGCGCGCGCCGCCGACATGATCGCCGCGGCGGAGCGGCCGGTCATCTGGGCCGGCACCGGCGTCAACAACGCGCGCGCCTGGGACGGGTTGCGCACCCTGGCGGAGAAGACACAGATCCCCGTCGCGACGAATTTCGGCGCCAAGGGCGCGCTGCCGGAAAGCCATCCCCTGTCGCTGGGTGTCGTCGACCGGTCCGGCACGGGTCACGGCGTGCGCGCCGCGGTCGAGGCTGACCTCGTCATCAACATCGGCGCCCGCTTCAACGATCTCAATACCGCGGGCTGGTCGTTCTACACTTTCGGCAAGTCGCAGAAGCTGATCCATGTCGACATCGATCCCGGCGAGATCGGCCGCGTCTATCCTGTTGATGTCGGCATCGTCAGCGACGCCGGCAAGGCGCTGGCGGCGCTCAACGCCGCCGTGAAGGGTGCGCCAAAGAGGGACGCCTGGCTGGCGTCGATCGCGGGCTGGCGCGCGGACTGGCTCCAGCAAATCAAGCCGCTGATCGAGTCCGATCTCGCGCCATTGCACTACGCGCGCATCGTCAAGGACGCGTCTGATGTGGTGAACGCGCTCGCGCCGGACGCCTCGGTGATCTGCGACACCGGCTTCATCATGAATTTTCTGCCGGCCTTCTTCACCTTGAACCACCCCTGGTTCGCCACCAACAACCAGCAATTCGGCCAGATGGGCTTCGCGCCTCCCGGCGTGGTCGGCGCGGGACTCGAGCGGCCCGGAAAGCCGGTGGTGGTGTGGGTCGGCGACCAATCCTTCATCCACACCGGCCTGTCGCTGGCGACGGCGACGGAGTACGGCGTCTCGGGTGTCGTGATCGTGCTTAACAACCGCACGATCCAGGCCGAGGTCGAGGGCGCCAAGGCCAAGTTCGGTCGCGGTGTCGGCGATCACTACCGCATCGAGAAGACCGGCGAGCCGTGGAACCCCGACCTCAAGCTGATTGGCGAGGCGCTGCGCGCCAAGGTCTTCCAGGTGGCGCGGCCGTCGGAGCTCAAACCCGCCCTGGAAGCGGCGCTGAAGTCCGGGCAGCTCTGCATCCTCGACGTCGAGGCCAGCACCGTCGTGCCGCGCTACGCCGTGCCGATCGTGCTCAAGCACGGCACCATGCCGTTTCCCTATGACTGGAACGCGACGGCGTGAGGGAGCCGCTACCTGGCGCGGCGATCGATGACCTTGTCGAGCGTGATGCGCCCGAGACGCCGCAGCGCGTCGGCCTCGATGTCGTCATAGAGGCGGGAGACGACAGGATGGACGTTGCAGACGAAGTTGCGGCCCGGATCGTCGCTGCGCATGGTCAGCGCCAGCGGCGATTTCTCGCCGATCGCGTCGTAGATCTGACGAAAGCTGATGCGCGAGGGCGGCCGCGCCAGCACGATGCCGCCGGCGGCGCCGCGCGACGACTTCATCAAGCCCGCCTTCACCAGGGCGGCCACGATCTGGCGCACGCGCGTCGGGTGGTCCCGCAGGACGCGCGCGATCGCGTCGGTGGTGACGTGCTCGGGTTCGTGCCGGGCCACGTAAGCCATGATGTAGGCGGCCGACGCGAGCTTGGTGGATTGTGCCATGACGTGGCGGCCGTTATAGCCGCGCGAGCAGCAAGAGTCCCGGCTCTACGTGCGCGCCGAGGCGGCCGATGAGCGCTGATCGCATCGTGCGCATGTACGGCGTAGGCGGGCCGGAAGTGCTGCGCCTCGAGGCCGTTGCGCCGGAGGCGCCGCGGCCGGGCGAAGTCCGGCTGCGCGTTCGCGCCATCGGCCTCAACAACTCCGAAGCGCAGTACCGACGCGGCGAGTACCCCTTGCGCGACACGACCTTTCCCACCCGCATCGGCCGCGAATGCAGCGGCGTCGTCGAGGTACTGGGCGACGGCGTCACCGGAGTCGCGGTCGGCGATTTCGTCTCCACCATTCCCGCCTTCGACATCCAGCGCGGCGGCGTCTACGGCGAATGGGCGGTCGTGCCGGCCGCCGCCCTCGTGCCCGTACCGGCCGGCCTGTCGCATATCGAGGCCGCCGCGTCCTGGCAGCAATACCTCACCGCCTATGGACCCTTGGTCGAGCGCGGGGATTTGGGCCAGGGCGACGTGGTGCTGATCACCGCGGCGAGCTCCAGCGTCGGACGCGGCGCTATTCAGATGGCGCGGCTGCTGGGCTGCGGCGTGATCGCCACGACGCGCGGCCGCGCCAAGCGCGATCTGCTGCTCGCGGGCGGCGCCAACCACGTGATCGTGACAGAAGAGGAAGACCTGACGACGCGCGTCGCGGACATCACCGGTGGCAAGGGCTTCAAGCTGGCGCTCGATCCAATCGCCGGCCCGGGCCTGGCCGGCCTGGCCGAAGCCGCGGGCCAGAGCGCGACCATCGTCGAGTACGGGCAGCTGTCGCGCGATCCTGCGCCGTTTCCCCTGCTTCCCGTGCTGCGCAAGCATCTGACGATCCGCGGCTACACCCTGTGGGAGATCACGCTCGATCCGGCGCGGCGCGAGCGGGCCGTCCAGTTCATCAGCGGCCATCTCGCCCGGGGCACGCTGCGTCCGGTCATCGACCGCGTCTTCAGGCTCGACGACATCGTCGAGGCCCACCACTACATCGAAAGCGGCCGCCAGACCGGCAAGATCGTCATCGACGTCGAGGGCGGCGAGTCCGAAAGCGGCGTCACCTTGTCACCCCGAGCGTAGCGAGGGATGACAAGTGCGTTTGATCAGTTGCGCGCCACTCTAGAAATGCCTGCGCGCGACCTCTTCGACGCGGCGCTTGTAGCCTTCGACCACCTCGGCTGAGCTGCGCGTGCCCAGCGGCGAAAAATGCACGTGCTCGATCATGTCGAT
>Ga0194112_10001002_pt1 | contig 41427 bp, 42 predicted proteins | sample TA2MahC400mmetaG_FD_146191 | JGI IMG/M metagenome (GOLD analysis project Ga0194112, IMG submission 146191) | Freshwater microbial communities from Lake Tanganyika, Tanzania - TA2015016 Mahale Deep Cast 400m | ecosystem: Environmental > Aquatic > Freshwater > Lake | place: Tanzania: Lake... | reverse complement strand
CCGATTTACACGATGCCCGCCGTGGCGAGAGACGGGGCGGGAAACCTCTGGGTTTACTGGGGCTCAGGAGACAAGGCGGACCCTACCTCACCCAGCGCCCAGGAAAAGTTCTTCGCTTTGATGGATAACGATCGCACTACGACGTATGGTATCAACGACCTGGACAACATTACCTCGGCAGGCTCCTCATTCGATCAAACCACCTCCACGAAGAAGGGGTACTACGTCAACCTGTCCGGAAGCGGGGAGAAGATCCTGGCTGACCCCGCCGTATTCGGCGGCGTCGTGTATTTCACCACCTTTAACCCGCCCAGCGGGGGCAACCCCTGTGAACAGGGAGGGGCGGCATCTCTCTTTGCCCTCAAGTACACCTCGGGCGCCGGCGCCCTTTCCGGAGGGTCCCGGAGCACGGGAATCGGAAGCGGTATTGCCTCCGCGCCTATCCTTTCGCTGAAACCGGGGGGATCACCCACTCCTGACCTCTACGTAACGGTGAGTGGTGGTGCAGGGACAGGAGGAAGCACATTCCGGGTGAACATCGATCCTCCGGGACTGTCGAACCGGACGAACATCCTCTTCTGGAGAGACCGAAGACTCCAGTAGGAACAGTCATCATCAGGGACGGTAACGGGAAGCCTCGATCATATCGAGGCTTCTTTTTGCCGCTATCCCCAGTTCGGATTCAGGCGTGATTTTGAGAATGGCCCTGAATTCTGCCTTCGCCTTTTCCATGTCATTGAGCTTCATGTAGCATTGTCCCAGCCAGTACCGGGATTCGACCAGGGCAGGGGCCTGCTTGAGGGATGTGGTAAAATACTGGATCGCCTTTTCCATATCTCCCTTGGCAAAAAAGGTAATCCCGATGTAATGGTCTATCAGGGGGGGCGGGATGGTATGGGGTTGCTTGTTCTTTGCCTCTTCGTAGGTACTCAGGGCTTTTTGGTAATCGCCCTTTCCATGGTAGGCCCTCGCCATGTTGAAAAGGGCCTTGTCCGGTGTTTCATAGAGGATATTGGCAAGGGCTTCTTTGAATGCCGCGATCGCATCATCCCAGAGGCTCTTTTCCATATAGAGTCTTCCCAGGAAATTGTGGGCCTCCGAATAATCGGATTTCAGGGATATGGCCTTCTTGAATTCATCGGCCGCCTTCTCGGGCAGGGCCTTCCCGTAGTATGCAATCCCCATGTAGTAATGGATTTGGGGGTCGTCCGGCGCGAATTTCTCCGCCTCTAAAAGCTCTTTGAGGGCATCGTTGAACCGCTCCGAGCCCAGATAGGCTATGCCGATATTGAGGTGAGCATTCGCCTTGTCCTGTTTCCACGGGCTTGTCCCGCATGCCGCCAGCACCGCAATCAAAGCTATTATCGCAGCACACGTCAAATTTACTTTCGCTCGGCTCATACTCCAACCCCGGTATTCATGACGAAAATCTCCCGCGTACGCGGGAGAAAGAAACACACTGAGAGTTTTGAAAATCCACTATAATCGTCATTGTGAGGAGCGAAGCGACGTGACAATCTTATAATTTGCCGATGGCTTGTAAGATTTCTCCCTTCGGTCGAAATGACAACGCAGGAATTTTTCAAAGCTCTCAGTGGTCTTTCTTGAACATCTCTGAGAAATGAGGAGACTTTATCCTTTTATCTGCCCCGGCTGTTCCGCTACCGCGCCTTCCTGCATGACCTTCGGAGTGATGAATATCAGGAGCTGTCTCCGTTTTTTCGTGACGGCCTCATATTTGAAGAGCCACCCGAGGACAGGTATCTTGGAGAGCCAGGGAATGCCGGAAACGTCCTTGTAATCCTGCGTTTTCAGGATGCCCCCGATGACGATGGTATCGCCATCCTGAACGACGATTTTCGACTCCACCTCGCTCTTATTGATCGGGGGGTTCCCCCCAAGTTGCGCGGCCTTGCTGTAGTCCGCAAAATCGTTTGTGGCCTTGATCTCCATGGAGATCGTACCGTCAGGGGTGATCTTCGGCTTGACGTCGAGTTTCAGCACGGCTTCCTTGAAGCTTATACTCCTGTTCCCGTCCTTGTCTATGGTAATGTAGGGTATCTCCTCACCCTGCTTGATCGTTGCCTTAACGTTATCCATCGTGGTGATCTTCGGCGATGAAATGATTTTGCCATCACTCGTCGTTTCCAGAGCCTGCAGTTGGGCCTCAAGGACAGCGCGAGACCCACCGATAACAAGCCCCAGGGTCGGTGCACTCACGGCTGCTGGATAATTCACAGCGAATGCGGTTAATGCTTTACCGGTAGCATCAGTGAAAGGAATATTAGCAGGGTAGCTCCATGCCTGTGCCCGTGTCCTGTCAGGATTCGTTCCTGCCATTAAGCCAAAGTTATAATCCCCCAGCATACCGTATTGAACGCCTCCCCAGCGTACCCCCAGGTTTCGCACGAATTCGTCCGTCGCCTCGACGATCTTCGCCTCTATGGCCACCTGTCTCAACTTTCCCCTTTCTTCCAGGCGCTCCTGTTCCGCCTTTTTCGCTATCAATTCCGCCTTGAGACGATCCTCCTCCCCCGCCTTCCGGTCGGCCTCATCTTTTTTCATCCTCTCCAGCGACATCACGCTGATCACATCGCCCATCTGCTTTTTCGCCAGACCCATGATGCTGAGAATAGTGTCAAGGGCCTGATCCCAGGGGACCTTCTTCATGTGCACGGTCACGTTTCCCTTCACATCATCACCGGAAACGATGGTTATTCCCCCCTCCTCGGCGAGGAGCCGGAGAACCGCCTTTATATTCGCATCCTGGAAATCCAGGGATATTTTGCGACCAGTATACGTCGGTAACCCCGGTTCTCTTGCCGGTTCTTTCGCCGGCTCTTTCCTGACTGCTTCTTTCGCAGTTTCAGGTGTCTTTGCCGTCTCCGCGGGGAGCTTCGCCTCGAGACTCGCCACATTAAAATCGATGAGGACGTTGAGCCCTCTCTGGCTGACACTGTACGGCACCTTTTCCCTCAGATCTATCGCCAGAATGGCCACCGGAATGCCTTCACCGGCCTGCTGAACCGGCAACACCCGGATGACGTTGGCAAGCCTGCCCTCGCCCAGCGATTTCCTGAGTTCTTCAGGTACGAACACATTTGTCATCTTTACCTGCACGGTATTCCCGGCAGTACTCTCTATGTTCACACCGGACTGCTTCGTCACGACGAGTGTAATTCGCTCCTTGCCCTTCAGCTTCTCGAAAATGACATCCTCCAGGTACCCGACACTCTCTCCAGTGGCGGAGATCTCCGGCTTGGCTGGATCGGACGGTCCGGGCGGCGCACTCTGCGTCAACTGGACGCACACGAACAACACCATAAAACCAACTAAGAAAGCAATCCAAGACACGCTCTTTTTCATGGCTTTTCCTCACCTTCATCTTTACGGAGCTTTATCGTGATCTTCTTGGTCACCGCCTTCCCGGCACGGGTTCCGGCAGCTTCTTCAACGATGACCCGATCTGCGAGTATCTCCACAACTTTACCATTATTCCTTCCGATGATGGTTCCCACAAAGATGGGATAGAATTTATTATTCACATCCTGGACGATCGCTTTTCTTGAAGACTCGGTACCTGCGATGCCCACAAGCCTGAACTGTTCAACACCTGCCCTCTGTAAAGGAGATATGGGCAGTGCTTCTTTCCTTTTCTCCAGCTTCTGCTTCTCCGTAATCTCCTCTTCTATGAAAGGTTTGAACGGATCCGGTTTACCCGTGGGATTGTACCGGTATTCAGGAGCCGGCTTCATCCCGACTGCCTTCGCATCTTCTGCCTTGGCGTCGGCGGCTTTCACCGCAGCACCCGGTTTCGTCGGATCGGCGGCAAAACCTTCCGATACCATCACCACGGCCATTACCGCCAGCAGGAGCGTCATCATGCATACGAGCGGATCACTTCTTTTCAGGAGCCTTTTTCTCATCAGCCTTTTTCTCTTCCATTTTTTCCAGGAACATATACGTTTTGATCACACAGGTCGTATTTACCATGTGCCCGCGTCGTCCCTTCTGTCCCTTTACTTCCGACATGGAAATGTTCTCGACGTTCACAATCCGGGGGAGCTTCGCCACCTTTTCGAAGAAGATAGCGGTATTATGGTAGCTGCCGTTCACGGAAACGTCGACGGGTATCTCCTCATAAAATTTTTCCTCCACCGGCGGTGCCCCCGGTTTCCCGGGAGGAGCACCCTTGGCATCTTCCGGTTTTTTGGCGGGTTGTGCCGGTTCCGGTGGTTTCACCGCCGGTTTGGGCATGAAAAGGATAAAATCTATTCCCGTTTCCTTTCCCGCCTGAGCAACGGAATACAGGAGACCGGGGATCTCCCGCTTGTCGGGGAGCTTTGTCAGGGCCAGCTTCAACGTTTCCTTCATTTCGTTCAATTCCCTGATATACCGGTGCTTCTGCGCCGCCAGGCGTTCCTTCTCTTCAACCTGGGTTTGGAGGCCGGACAACTTGGTATCAAGTGTGCCCTTCGTCTCAAGGGAGAACTGCAGGAATGAGAAATAATATGCTGCAGCCAGGAGTAAATAGACCGCGCAGATGATCAATACCTTCTGCTTGGGCGGTATTTTCTTGATTGATTCCTGAATGCTTGCAAGAGTGAGAGCCATATGATTGCTATCCCTTCTTCACGCACGATATGATAAACAGCTGCAGTTTGACACCCGAGACATCTTTTTCCCTGGTAGAGACCAGGTCAACCGATTTGATGAAAGAAGCTCCCGCGAGATTCTTCATGAAATGGGCGACGGCAATATTGTTTCTCGCCGTACCCTCGATCATGAGGTCCTTTCCTTTTTCCGAGAGCCTGTCGAGCCACACATCCTTTGTGGGGACCAGCTTCGTCAGTTCATCCAGCATAATGACAGGGGCCAACCGGTTTGCTTCGAGATTGTTGATGATCCCCAATTTTTTCTCAAGTACCGCCTTGTCTTTCTTGAATCCCTCGATATCTCCGATGACCTTGGTAAGCTTGGCAAGCTTTTCTTCCTGTTCTTTGACACTTGCCTCCAGGCTGCTGATTTTCATGCTCATATAGAGTTGCACAGAGCCGACCACGATAAGGAAAAGGATTAAGGTACCGGCGAGAATCACAACCTGACGCGCCACACCTTCCTTTTTTTCCTTTTCCCGGTAGGGAAGAAGATTTATCCTGATCATTTGTCACCCACCTTCCTGAGGGCGAGCCCCACCCCGACCGCGGCAATGGGAGCGATACGCTCTATGGTAGAAGGATCTATGGCTTGGGGATTGTAGCCTATTTTTTTGAATGGATTTGCAATCTCAACGTCAAGATTTAACCTCTGGGAAAGATCGTTCACGATACCGGGAATCTTTGCACTGCCCCCGCAAAGGAGCACATGCTTCAGATATTCACCGCCGTAGGTCGACCTGAAGTAATCTATAGACCTTTCAATTTCCGAACATATGGGATCGGCATAGGCAAGCAGACTTTCCCTGAACTCCCTTTGCACCGATTCATCGCCCTCCGGGCCATCGACCTTGATCTTTTCCGCCTCCTCGAATGTCACCCCCAATTTTTGCTGGAGAGCCTCCGTTATGGAATTTCCCGCCAGGGTAAAATCCCGGGTAAAGATCGAAGCTCCCGCTTTGACCACATTGATGTTCGTGATACTTGCCCCGATGTTGATGAGAACCGCCATTTCATGCTCTTCAAACTCATAGTTCTGCTCATACATGGTTTCCAGAGCAAAAGAGTCCACATCCATGATGACAGGGGCATACCCCGCCTGCTGTATCGCTCCCGTATAACCATCAATAATATCCTGCTTCGCCGCAACGATGATGACATCCATCTGATTGGGGTTGTATTCATTTTCACCCAGGATTTGAAAATCGAAGCCGACGTCATCCATATTGTCAAAAGGCAGATATTTCCCCGCCTCGTCCTTTATCAGTTCACGCAGTTCCGCGTCTTCCATGGTGGCAAATGTCACCTTCTTCACAATGACGGAGTGCCCCGACAGTGATGTGACAATCTTTCTCCTTTTACACCCGGACTTCTTCAGCAACTCTTTGATCCTCTGGGACAGCTCCTGCGTTTCAACGGCGACGCCTTCTTCAATAATACCCTTTGTCAAAGGCAGCTGGTAAAAGCGACTGAGAATTCGCCCTTTTGCCGTCTCTTCAATCTCGGCAAGCTTTATGGAGCTGGACCCCACGTCAAGCCCGGCGAGCAGCTTGCTGCCCGGGAACAGATCCCTTATGAAATCAAGGCTGATCCCTTTTGGAACCCCTGAGAACAACTTTTTAAAATCCACCATAGGATCACCGTGTCTGGTAACGATATACCAGATCCCCTTTTCTGACCATTCCAAGATCGTTACGTGCTACCACTTCAATATACTGCAGATCGCTTCTCATTAACATGATTGTTTTTTTTAAATCCCTGTTTTCAAGAACAAGATCATGGTTCGTTTTCTTCAGGGCCGACAATTGTTCTTTCATCGCATAATTGTCAATAACGCCCCTCTTGCCAAATGTAATGATCAGACTCATGATGAAAACAAATACAATAAGGTATCTTCCTATTCTCATGCGAATCAGAAGCCCCTTTCACGACACAACGCAAAGAGTCATTCTCATGTTTACATCAACGTTCTCTATCCGACAGGAAAACCTCCTCGTATTTCTTCTGTAGCGCCTTTGCTACCTTTAACTCCGAGTTCTTCCTCGTCGCCAACCCCTTTTCCATTTTTGTGATGGTCTGAGGGGCCAACCCTGCCCTACGCGCGAGTTCAGCAATGCTCAACGGTATTGCCTCGCGAAAATACCGTACCTTATTCTTTCTCATATCCTCCACATCAAAAGGAAAAAATTTTACGGATGGTAGCATACTGATACATTTTATAAGCAATGTCAAGCAAAAAATATCATGGATAAGCAAAATTTATTAACATTAATTAATGTTCATAATAAAATCAGCCATTAAGCACTGCCGGTGGGAAGGGATTGGCCGGGCTCACTGAGGAAAAAATCCCCGCGTTCAATCCACTCCTTGAGAATTTGGGCGATCTCTCTCGCTTTATAGTAGCTGGACAGGGGCGCTGTAACTACCTTCTTACCCTTCACCACTATTTCACCGGAACGGAGATCCCTGTAATTCACTTCACCAAGACTCTTGAGGGCACCTCCCTTCGGATAATCCATACTGTAGTCGTAGATCTGTGTATAAATATCCTCGTCCTTGACCGAGGTATACTGCGCCATCGCTTCGTTCAGAATGGGAATGGGGATACCGATTCCCACATACAGAGAAACCCCGTATCCCAACATGCTCGCCCCGACGAGCCATGCAGGACTCATCTCTTTCAAATTTCCTATGACCGCGATGGTTCCCGCCCCTTCTCTGGGAATACCGTTCTTGCCCCGTATCACATTCGGGTTATGCTGGGTCCCATGCCAGGCCACATACCCCTGTCCTCCCCCAAGAAATATTCTTGTTCCTATACCTATCGTGAGGTAATAGGGGTCATTAAACAGGGGACTCAACTGTCCTGACGTTGCATAATTGGCGTTTGCCATCCGCGGCCTCAGCACACCCATGTACGTATAAATCGTCTTGTCGGACATGTTGACCGCGCAACTGTAATTCTGATAGGCATTCCTCGGATTGAAAAGCATCGCATCCCGCAAATCGTTGATCGTGATATTTTTTTCATACTTCCGGGCGGGATAACAATCGGTCCCGTATCCCTCCGCCCGCAATCTGATCACATTGCCCGCCACTAAATCTTCAATCACATGCCCTCCGCCGTAATTGAATTCTCCCGGGTAGACACTGTTGAGAGGATCACCCTCGGCAACCTCCGTTACCCCGATATAGCAGTCCACCGCGGCAATGCCGCCATAGGCCTGCACATCGTTGAGCCATACTTTCGAGGCCTTCAGTCTCGGGGCGGTATGACCAAAGTTGAGAAAAGCCCCTGATGAGCACATGGGGCTGAACGTTCCTGTCGTCACGACATCGATCTTCCGCGCCGCTTCAACATGACCGTGTTTTTCAACAACATCGACCATCTCTTCCGCCGTCACGACCACGGCTTTCCCCTGCCTGATCTTCTCGTTTATTTCCTGATACGTTTTAGTCACTCTGTATTTCTTCATGAAACATCTCTCCTTTACTTCCTGGTATGACCGACCCCCCCTTCTCCCCTTGAAGTCACATCAAGGTGCTGACGCACATCCCATGAGACCCTGCACACCCGGTGGATCACCATCTGTGCGATGCGGTCACCCCTCCTTACCACGAAAGGCTCCTTTCCGTGATTGATGAGTATAACACGAATTTCCCCCCGGTAATCCGCATCAATCGTCCCGGGCGAATTCACCAGCGTTACCCCATGTGTTATTGCAAGGCCGCTTCGGGGCCTTATCTGCGCTTCATAACCGTCAGGCAATGCAATCGCAATTCCGGTGGGAATCATTTTTCTCTCACCGGGAAGTATCATCTCCTCGGACTCCACCGCGGCGTGTATATCCATACCAGCCGAGTGGGCTGTCATATACCGGGGAAGCGAAACATCCGCATTGCCCGGAAGTTTTTGAACAGGTATTTTTACTTTCTCGATCATACCCGACGAGCGCCGATCCATGCTACCAGCGGAAACAGAGGTCATCCCCGGAAACCTTCCCGATGGCAGCCAGCGAAACGATGTCCGGCACAAAGATCTCGCCGGCAAGTCTTTTCACGTCTTCTGCAGTTACTCTTTCAATGCGTTCGATGACATCTTCCGGCGGGATGTACCTTTCCCAGAAGATCTCATTTCGTGCGAGCCTGGTCATCCGATTATCGGTGCTTTCCATTCCCAGCAGAAAGTTTCCCTTGATCAATTCCTTTGCCCCGCGTATCTCCTTCTCCGTAAGCATATCGCTGCGGAGCTTCTGCAATTCCTCAAGGATCAGGTTAAGAACGATCTGAACCTTATCTTTGCCGGCTCCCGCATATATGCCCAGCAGACCCGTATCCATGTACAACGTGAGGAAAGAATTGATTGCATATGTCAATCCCCTTCTCTCCCTTATCTCCTGGAACAATCGAGAGCTCATGCTCCCACCCAGGATCGCATTCAGGATAAAAGCCGCATGTCTCCGGGAATCTTTTGCAGAGGGGGCAAGGGTGCCGATCATCATGTGTATCTGCTCAAGGTCTTTTTCAAGAAATGATGCCTTCGAGAATACGGCAGGCACGCCGTTATCAACAGCGGCTGCACCTCCCGAAAAAGACCCGAAGTACCGGTTCACAAGCTCCGCCAGCACCTCATGCTTTAAATTGCCCGCAGCAGCCAGCACAAAATTATCTGGTTTATACCGTGCATTGAAAAAGGACAGGAGCGCCCCTCTGTCCAGACAGGAAACCCTCTCTTTGTCCCCTAACACCGGAAGGCCGAGGGAATGACCGTTCCAGAAAGCACCTTCAAAAAAATCGTGGATGTAATCATCAGGCGTGTCTTCAAGCATTTTGATCTCCTGAAGAACAACCGACTGTTCCTTTCGTATTTCTTCTTCATCAAAACGTGAATTGCTGAATATATCGGAGAGAAGATCAATCGCCAGAGGAAGATGGTAGTCCGGTATCTTGATATAAAACGACGTGAGTTCTTTGCTGGTGAAGGCATTCATCACACCGCCGACAGAGTCGATGGCCGATGCGATGTCTAAGGCAGACCTGCGTTCGGTCCCTTTGAAAAGCATGTGTTCGATAAAATGAGCTGTCCCGTTGGTGATACTCTCTTCATAACGGGACCCACTCTGAATCCATACCCCTATTGAAACTGATCTGACATGATTGATTTCCTCAGAAATAACCCGCATCCCGTTATCAAGGACGGTTTTACCGTACATCGGCGCCAAGTGCATCCTTTCTGCTAAGCCGGATTTTTCCCTGTTTGTCTATTTCAAGAACCTTCACGTACACTTCTTCGCCTTCCTGGAGAATGTCGGTGACCTTTTTCACCCTCTCCCGCGATAACTGCGATATGTGCACCAATCCCTCAGTCCCCGGCAATATCTCGACGAACGCTCCGAAATCGACGATTTTCTTGACGATACCCCGATAGATTTTCCCCACTTCTGCGTCTTCAGTCAACCACCTCACCATGGCTACCGCCCTTGACGCCGCCTCCGCGTCATTCGATGCGATAGTTACCGTACCATCATCCTCCACGTTTATGGTAACCCCCGTTTCACTGATAATCTGCCTGATGTTTTTCCCTCCGGAACCGATCACATCTCGCACCTTTTCCGGTTTTACCTTGAGTGTGGTAATCCTGGGGGCATATTTTGAAATGTCCTTCCGCGGCTCGGCAATGGTCTCCTTCAGTTTATCAATGATAAAAAGTCTCCCCTCCTTCGCCTGACATAAGGCCATTTTTATGATCTCCTCGGTCAGTCCGTCCATTTTTATATCCATCTGCAGCGCAGTAATGCCCTTCTTGGTTCCACACACCTTGAGATCCATATCACCGGCCCGATCCTCATCACCAATGATGTCGGAAAGCACAACGACTTCATCCCCCTCCTTCATCAATCCCATCGCGATTCCCGCAACGACATCCTTTACCGGTACGCCGGCATCCATCAGGGAAAGGGATCCGCCGCATACCGAGGCCATTGAGGAAGAGCCGTTAGAGGAGAGAATTTCAGATACTATCCGTATCGTATAGGGGAATGCTTCTTCCGAAGGCAGGATCGGGAGCAACGCCCTTCTGGCAAGGGCACCGTGGCCGATTTCTCTTCTCCCCGGGCTCCTCAAAGGCTTCGCTTCCCCAACACAATAGGGGGGAAAATTGTAATGGAGGATAAACGTTCGCATTTCCTCCCCGCTGACATAATCCAATTTCTGCTCATCGGAAGATGTGCCTAACGTGAGGGCCGCAAGAGCCTGCGTCTCTCCCCTGGAGAAGAGGGCTGAACCATGGGCCCTGGGAAGGATTCCCACTTCGGAATTGATCGCTCTGATGTCGGCCGGCAATCTCCCGTCGGTTCTTTTTTTCTCCCGTACTATCATGTCCCTGACAATTCGCCTCTCCAGATCCTCCAGAATCATCCCCACCTGCGGGATCTGCTGTGCATCATCGGCACCGAAGTCCTGTATTACCCGTTCTTTAATCATGTCAATCTTCTTATATCGATCAAGCTTTCTTACAATGTTGAATGCTTCCCTCATGCTTCCCGCTGCTGCCTCTGTCACCCTAACTACCAGGGACTCATCATGGGCGATGGCATCCACACTCCTTTTCGCTTTCCCCGCACTCTCGCGAATGAGTTCCTGAAATTCTATCACCGGCCGTATTGCGTCCAATCCGAAGCTGATGGCATTGACGATCACGTCCTCGGCAACTTCAGAAGCCCCTCCTTCTATCATCACGAGATTGATGTCAAATTCCTTCCCTCCCGATCCGGGAAGCACCTTCCGCCCCACTAAAAAGAGGTTGAGGTCACTCTTATCCATCACCTCCAGAGGGGGGTTGCACACAAACGAACCGTCCACACGACCTACCCGCACACCCGCGATCGGTCCCCCGAATGGTATATCGGATATTGCAAGCGCCGCAGACGCTCCCAACAGTGCAGTCACATCGGGATCATTCTCATTATCAACGGAAAGCAGGGTCGCAACGATTTGCGTTTCAAAGAAATAACCCTTGGGGAACAATGGCCTCGTAGACCTGTCAATAATCCGGGAGGTGAGGATCTCCCTCTCGTTGGGACGACCCTCCCTCTTGAAAAACCCGCCGGGAATTTTCCCCGCCGCAAATGTCATCTCCTGGTAATCGACCGTGAGTGGGAGAAAATCCACTCCTTCCCTCTTGTTCTTAAGCGACACGACAGTGACGATCACAACCGTATCGCCATACTTTACAAGAACCGCTCCGTCAGCCTGACCCGCCATGTAATTCACTTTCACGGAAACAGGTCTTCCGGCAAAATCTGAACTGAATGTATTACTCATGTATTTTTCCCTTACCCATCAAGATGAGTGGCGCACATCCGCCCTCATGAACAGTATAATCTCAAACTCGCATATGTCTGCCGATCGGCTCATTTTCGAGTGTCCGCTTCGCTCGTCGCCACACAGAATCTACTTGCGGAGACCCAGACGACCGATCACAGTCCTGTACCTCTCCACGTCCTTTTTCTTCAAATAATCCAGAAGCCGTCTCCTCTTCCCCACCAACTTCAGCAGGCCCCTTCGGGAGTGATGATCCTTTATATGGGTCTTAAAATGTTCCGTCAGGTATCCTATCCTGGCACTGAGGAGAGCAATCTGGATCTCGGGAGATCCTGTATCCACCTCATGTAACTTAAAACTGTTAATGATTTCTTTCCTTTTCTCAGAATCCAACACGTTATCTCCTCCGTATAATCAATAATCCGCAGCCCTGGACAGACACGTCCATTCTTATGGACCGCTGCTAAATATTCTCAGTATCCTCACCACCTGTCTTTTGCCATCCACCGATCCTGTGTGGTCGAACGAATAGAGCATTTTCGCAACGGCAATGAGATTTGCACTACTATCGATGAACTTTACCATATCTCCCGCCGCAAGGGAAGGGGTATGATACCTGCGCAGGTCGTCACCATGCGGTTGATGACCCCTTCGTAATCTTTCCGCAAATTCCCCGTCCACGATAAGATTCGGAATATCTGAAAGGACCTCCGTCATCGGGATGATATGTGCCGTGAGAATCTCCCTCATCTGCCTCTCTTCAAGATTATCCAGCGAGACCGCAGATGTCACAAGGAAACTACCACTCCTCAATCTCCTCAAGCCGGCGAGACATGCTCCACATCCGAGCATTTCCCCTGCGTCAGAACACAGAGACCGGATATACGTTCCTTTTGAACAGGAGACCGTAAACACAACATAGGGTAATTCCACTTTTTCAATGACCACGCTGAAGATTTCGATCATTCTCTTGGGAGGTTCAACATCAACGCCTTTCCTCGCCAATGAATAGAATGCCCTGCCGTGAAACTTGATGGCCGAATACCGGGGAGGGATCTGTTCTCTCTTCCCCACGAAGCCACGAAGTGTCTCCTCTATATCACGTTCATTAACACCCGGGTCATTGCGTGCGACTATCTTTCCCTGGATGTCCTGGGTATCCGTTGTGAGTCCAAGGCGCATCGTGGCCCTGTAGTCTTTTGTATCCGCCACAAGGAACTGCACCAACTTTGTCGCTTCATTGATACAAACGGGAAGAACACCTGTTGCTAGGGGATCCAGTGTGCCTGTGTGACCTGCCTTTTGTACGTGAAGAACGTGCTTTACCTCCATGACCACATCATGGGATGTCCTGCCAGACGGTTTATCAATTACGACCACACCATTCATTGATCTAATAACAGCCCTTTAAGCGCACTCAATATCCTGTATTTGACCGTATCGATATCTCCATCCATATTACAGGCAGCGGCGTTTATATGTCCCCCGCCGCCGAACATTCTCGCCACACGTTCCACGTTCACCCTCCCCTTCGATCTCAGACTCAACTTGAAATGGTTCTCCGATAACTCATTGAACAGTATGGATACTTCGACCCCCTGAATCGACCGCGGAATATCGACAAAACCTTCCGTGTGTTCCTGAAGCGCCCCGGCATCTTCAAGAGACTTCCGGGTAACAATCATATAACCGACCCTTCTGTCCAATTCGAACGCCAACGTTTCCAGAACTTTTGTCAGAAGCCTTACCTTTGACGGGGGATTGCTCTCATAAATATTTTCGGATATCCACTGGGGATCAGCCCCTCTCTCAATTAAGTGTCCCGCTGCCACGAGGGTCTCCCTTGTTGTATTCCGATAGCGAAAGCCACCCGTATCGGTCAGAATGGCCGCATACAGATTGGTTGCCATGTCCTTCGTAATCTCTACGTTCATCATATGGACAAGTTTGTAGAGAAGTTCCGCCGTGGAACTCGACAGAGGATCAATGAGAGATATCGTCCCGAAGTTGCCGTTCGAGACATGATGGTCGATGTTGATAATTCGCTTCATAGACGCTATCTTTAAAGCTTCTTCCCCAAGCCTCTCCATCTCACTGCAGTCAAGAATAAAGACCACCTCATATCTTTCAAGAGCGGGGAGTCTGTGGACGATCGTGTCGCTACCGGGAAGAAAACGGTAGTTCCCGGGAGACTCATCCTGGTTATAAATCAATGCTTCTTTCCCCATGCTCGTTAACATATGATACAGGGCCAGTTCCGACCCCAGGGCATCACCATCCAGCCTCACGTGAGACGTGATAAGAAACACCCCAAACCGATCTATCATTCCAACGATCTCACTCAGCATCCGCTTCCCGCTCCTGTATCTCCGCCAACAATCGATCAATACGACTCCCGTACGCGAACGATTTATCGACAACGAACGCAATATCCGGCACATAACGCAGCTTCAACCGTTTCGCGAGCTCTCTCTTGATAAAACCCGTCGCGTTGTGAAGGGCCGCTTCCGTCTGAGGCTCACAGGTATCCTTCCCCATCTCAACAAAGAATACCCTTGCCATCCGGAGATCATCCGTCACCTTTACTCCGGTGATGGTCACGGATTTGATCCGCGGGTCACCGATCTGCTTCAAGAGGATATCTGAAATGTCGGCAATGATGAGATCGGCAATGCGGGTCGATCTTTTACAGTTCACGGTATTTGTCCTCTTCATAGTCGAAATGGTCTACTGAATCCGGGAATTGAATGATTTCTATCTTGGTGTGAAGTATCTCGACAAGCTGCAGATTGTCGATGAATCGTATGACGCGATCTATTTTCCCGTTTATATAACGACTTTCATTCCCCACCACACAGAACCCGACTTTCGCTCTTTTCCAGTGATCGTTTACCCCTATTTCGGCAATAGAAATATTGAACTCGCTCTGGGTTCTTTTGATAATCCGGTTCAGTACACCTCTCTTTTCCTTGAGGGATCTGCTTTCCGCAATCAACAAATCTATGATACCGGTCCCGATAACCATCTTGAATACACTCTCAACCCGAATATCCGGAATCCGGGCACTTTATCCATTCGGGTTCTGATAATGGCTGTGCATGGAAGGCATTCTCATCAAAGAGGTTATAATTTTCTTTCCACCTCTTCCTTCACATATGCCTCTATGACGTCTCCCACTCTGATATCGTTGAAACCCTCTATCCCGACGCCGCACTCCAGACCTGCCGCAACTTCTTTCACATCATCCTTGAACCGCCTCAGGGAAAGGACCCTGCCATCGTAAATCAAAATACCATCACGTACCAGCTTAAGATTGGCGTTCCTTGTGATTCTCCCCTCGGTGACGTAACTGCCGGCAACGGTGCCCACTTTGGGAATCCTGAACAACTCCCTCACTTCGGCCCGACCCAGCACAACCTCCCTGTAGACGGGTTCCAGAAGGCCTTCCATGGCTGCTTTCATATCGGAGATGACATCGTAGATGACATCGTAGAGTTTAATTTCCACGCCTTCTTTTTCTGCAACATCAATCACTCTGCTATCGGGTCTCACGTTGAAACCTATAATGATGGCATTTGACGCCGAAGCCAGCATGACGTCTGTTTCGGTGACGGCACCTGTCGAGCTGTGGATGATCTTCATTTTTATGTCCGTCGTACTCAATTTGTTCAACGCATCGGTCAGTGCCTCTATAGAGCCCTGTACATCGCCTTTAACAATGACATTAAGCTCTTTCACACCCTCTCTGATTTTCTGGTACAGCTGCTCAAGGGTGATCTTCGACGAGGCTGAAAGTTCACGCTCGCGTTCTTTCCTGATCCAGTATTCTCCGATGACACGCGCCTTCTTTTCATCTTCGACGCATATGAATTCCGCGCCTACCTGAGGAACTCCCGAAAACCCGATAACCTCAACCGGCATGGACGGCCCGGCTTTCTTCACCCGCTGACCCTGATCACTGATCATGGCTCTCACCTTGCCGAACTCGGTTTTTGAAATAAACGCATCCCCCTCATTCAAAGTTCCTTCCTGAATGAGCACGGTGGCAACGGCACCACGCCCCCGGTCGAGCTTCGACTCAATAATAATGCCGCGGGCCAGTCTGTCCGGATCGGCCCGGAGCTCCATCACATCTGCCTGCAGAAGAATCATTTCCAGAAGCTCTTCTATACCAGTTCTCTTTTTCGCAGATACTTCGCAGTATATGGTATCACCTCCCCATTCCTCCGGCACAAGATTATATTCCGCAAGGCCTTGCTTGATTTTACCTGGATCGGCCCCCGGTTTATCTATTTTATTAATGGCCACAATGATGGGAACGTTGGCCACCCGGGAGTGATTAATTGCCTCAATGGTCTGGTCCATCACGCCATCATCAGCGGCAACCACCAGAACGACAATGTCCGTCACATGGGCTCCTCTCGCCCGCATGGCGGTAAATGCTTCATGACCCGGTGTGTCCAGAAAGACGATATCTCTGTTTTTTATATTCACATGGTACGCCCCGATTGCCTGAGTAATGCCTCCCGCTTCTCCGGCCATTACGTTTGTCTGCCGTATTGCATCCAGGAGAGATGTTTTCCCGTGATCGACATGTCCCATGATCGTCACCACGGGAGCTTTTGTTTTCAATTTTTCGGAGGGAGGTTCCATTCTCTGGAGAGGTTCATCGAATTCCGCACCGATCGGTTCAACCTGGTATCCGAACTCACCGGCGATAAGCGTCGCCGCATCACAATCGATGGATTGATTGATCGTGGCCATCAGGCCGAGTCCTATAAGTTTATTAATGACTTCGTTTGCCTTGACCCCCATTCTTTTCGCGAGTTCCCCGACTGTAATCGCATCTCCTATCTTTATCCTCCGCTTGATTGCCTTCGGTATGGTAATGACCGTTTTCTTGATCTTGGCGGTGAGCTGCTTTCTCCCTTCCTTCCACTTAATGATTCTGTCTTCCCTGTCCTTATCCTCGCGCCTGTCTTTTTTATCCACGAGCTTTTTAATGAACGCCTTCTTTCGTGCCGGAGGCAACTCTTCCATCACTACTTCGATGGTTCTCTTTCCTCTTATCTTTTCCCACCTGACCGGCTTTTCCTCTGTGGGTGGGATGATTTCCTTCACGACCTTCAAATCCGGTTTTTCAGGAGGCCCCTTTTTCACCTCCACAACCGGTTCCTTGGGAACCTTCAGAGACACCCCCTCTTTTTTGGGTAACGGAGGAGGCGTTGTAATGACGGGTTCCGGTTTTTTTTCAATAACCTCGACTTTCCTTTCAGGCTTCTTCACGACAGCTTCGGCAACATCTTTCTTTTTCCGAATTTCTTCCCGCTTCGGTTCCGGCTTCTCCTTCTTCAGCGGTACCCTTACATCTGCCTTTACCTCTTTTTTTATTTCTTCCTTCTTCCCCTCGACTTTTTCCGGTTCGACGATTTTCGGAGGTACCTCTTCACGGGGGACGGTTACCTCTGGAACGGGCTCAACGGGAGCTGCAACCTTGACGGGGGTTTCCCTCCGGGAAACAACCGGTTCTTTCTTCACTTCCTTCGGGGTGATCGCCTCACCTACCTTTGCTTCAGGTTCAACGAGAGCTTCTGCCTCGACTTTCATCTCCTCCACAGGTGAACGAACTGCCCGCCTTCTGATAACTGTAGTCTTTATTCTCTGCTCAACCATCTCAAGAGGTTCAGGGGATAACAACTCCCTGTGGATTTTTTCCATATCGGAATCTTCAACGGTGCTTGAGTGAGACTTCACAGCTATGCCAAATTTTTCCAACCGGGATATAAGCTCCTTGCTGTCGATGCCTAACTCTTTGGCTAACTCATAGACTCTTTTCTTTACCATTCTTGAAACCCTCGTCCATAATTAAATACGATGACAGATTCCCAAGAAACTATCTCAGGCACTCTTTGTTCCCATCGCTCCTTGATCAATGATCTTTACTGCCGCTTCAATCCATTGCGACGCACTCTTTTCACCCACTCCCTGAATCGACGAAAGCATTTCAGGATCGGCTGTCGCAATCATTGCGATACTCTTGAACCCTTCGCTAAATAACCTCTCGGCAGTGGTCTCGCCGATACCCGGGATCTTCATAAGGGATTTGTATCCCTCCTCTTCCTGGAGAGCCGCCATGGACTCACTCTTGACGTCAATCTTCCAACCCGTCAACTTCACGGCAAGTCTCACATTCTGTCCATTCTTCCCGATCGCCAGGGACAGTTGATCATCCGGAACAATTACTTCCATTGCCCGGTTCTCCTCATCCATGAGTACCCGATTCACCTTGGCCGGCGAGAGGGCACTGCATACGTATGAAGCATTGTCGTTTGAATAGGGCACAATATCGATTTTCTCCCCCTTCAACTCCTGGACGACACTCTGCACACGAGATCCTCTCATCCCGACACATGCCCCCACCGGATCGATATCCCTGTCTTTCGTGCGCACAGAAATCTTAGCCCGCTTACCCGGTTCTCTCGATACGTTCACAATTTCTATCAATCCTTCGGATATTTCGGGAACCTCCAACTCAAAAAGGGTTTTAAGGAATCCCGGGTGTGTTCTCGAAAGTATGATCTGGGGTCCCTTCGATATTTTTTTCACATCGCATACGAATGCCCGTATCCGGTCCCCCCTTTTATAGACCTCTCTGAATATCTGTTCCGAGGAAGGTATCAGACCTTCGGCCCTCCCGAGATTCACGATCATGTTTCCCCCATCAAATCTCTGCACGAAACCGCTGACTATCTCTCCTTTTTTGTCCTTATACTCCTCATAGATGTTATCCCGCTCCGCATCCTTTACCTTCTGGATGATGATCTGTTTCGCCGTCTGAACAGCAATCCTCCCGAAAGTACCTGCGTCAATTTTCATGCCCAGACTGTCTCCCCTCTCTGCTTCTTCATCTAAAGTTCTCTTGGCTTCCTCCAGAGAGACCTGCATATTAGGATCAACAACCTTATCAACCACAGTTTTGAACAGAAACACCTCGATCTCCCCCGCTTCTTCGTTGTAGCGTGCTTCGATATCCACATTGGCACCCAGTTTCTTTCGTGCTGCCGTCCACATGGCTGCTTCCAGGGCTTCTATGATAATATTCTTGTCTATACCTCTGTCCTTACCCATCTGTTCAATCAGACGTTTAAGTTCCGGAAACATTTACTATCCTCCATAGTTATTGATCACTCTCATACTCGAGACGTGCTTTTATGATTAAAGGCTGTGGTATGTGATATGTCTTTCCTGAAACGTCAACAACCACGATTTTCTCACCTTCTCTGTCAAGATAATCAACCAGTCTCCCCCGAAAATTCTTCATTCCTTCCAGTTTCTCAGCAACCCTGACATGAACTTTTCGTCCCCGGTATTTGATAAAATCCCTGTCTTTCGCAAGGGGTCGATCCAGGCCTGGAGAAGAAACCTCGAGAGTATAAGGACCAGGGGGGAGATCATGAACGTCAAGAACATCACCCACCTGTTTACTCACTTCGCCGCAATCATCAAGGGTAACCCCGCCTTCCTTATCAATATAAATGCGCACAAGCCAGCGTGACTTCATCCTGAGGCATTCAATATCCACCAGTTCCATGTCCTCGAACTCCAAAATGGATTCGACAAGCGGTTTCATTTTATCTCTATATGTGTAATGCGCGTCAGTCACCCTGCTCGACCCTCCTGTAAGAACACTTTTCCGCACACTGTGAGCAATGCATTTTATCCCGTATCGGAAAAAAAAAGTGGGCATCTGCCCACTCATCATAGACCAACACGATGATTTTCGGCTGTTGATAACACAGAAAAATGACTATTGCAATAAAAAAATCAGGGCTTATCGGGTGAAGTGGAGCGGGCGATGGGACTCGAACCCACGACGTTCAGCTTGGGAAGCTGACATTCTACCTCTGAATTACGCCCGCTCAAAAGAATCGGCTGGAAATACCCGGTGTAAAGGTAAGTCATGCAATGCAGACATTTCCGTGCGTGCACATCTTAATCAACAGCAACTTTTTGTCAAGATTTTTTTCGGGATATCCGCACAGTTATGGCTTTCCCGTGTCCGTCAAGACCCTCCAGTTTTGCAAATCTTGCCGCCTGTCTCGCATATTTCCGCAACGATTTTTCAGAAAAGGAAATCACGCTGCTTCGCCTCACAAAGTCATATACGCCCAGCGGAGAAGCAAACCGTGCCGTTCCCCCTGTGGGAAGTATATGATTGGGACCGGCGAGATAATCACCTAACACCTCCGGTGTATTGTGCCCTAAGAATACAGCCCCGGCATGTGTTATTTTTCCCACCATATCTCTCGCATTCTTAACCATTAATTCCAGATGTTCCGGGGCAAACCGGTTTGCTGTCGCAATGGCCTCTTCCATATTTCTGGTCAGGATAACTGCCCCGAATGCATTCAATGAACGTTTCGCGATAGATTTCCTCTGCAGGGTTTTCAGTTGCGCCGCAACCCGATCAATAACTCTCACCGCGAGGGACTCATCCGGTGTGAGCAGAATTGCACTTGCGAATTCATCATGTTCCGCCTGTGCGATGAGATCCGAAGCAACGAAGGATGCATCTGCGGTTTCGTCCGCGATGACCACAATCTCGCTGGGACCGGCAATCATGTCAATTGCAACCTGTCCGTAAACCATCTTTTTCGCCGCGGAGACGTAGGCATTGCCGGGTCCGACTATTTTATCCACACGGGGGATTGACTCAGTACCATACGCCAGCGCAGCAACTGCCTGGGCGCCTCCTACCTTGAAAATCCGATGAACACTGCTCACTCTCGCAGCAGCCGCAATAAGTGGATTGAGCCTTCCTCCCTTGCACGGTGTCACCAGTACAATTTCTTTAACACCTGCAATCCCCGCCGGAACGGCAGCCATGATGACCGTGGAAGGATAGGATGCCCGGCCGCCCGGAACATAAATGCCGACCCGTTCCAGCGGCAATGCCCGGAGCCCCAGCTCTGTTCCTTCTTTCTCATGACAAAACCAGTCCTGGATGACCTGTGCTCGATGAAACATCTCTATCCGCCTGGCAGCAAGCCGTAAAATCGCAAGATCCTCCCGGCGTACCTTTTTTATGGCATGCTCCATTTCCCTGGGAGTAACTGCGACAGTGTTCGCACTGAGCGTATAACCGTCATATTTCCTGGTGTACTCAAAAAGGGCCTGATCCTTTCGTACGGCGACATCTTCAACGATTCCTTTCACGGTTATCCAGATATCCTCATCAAAGACCTTCCCCCGGCGAATAATCTTCTGAAATATCTCTTCAAATGCCGCTTCGCTTGTACGGATGATTTTCATATCAGACGGCCACCCTTTTTATATCAGCTCCTAACGCTGCGAATTTTTTTTCGATTCCCTGATACCCCCTGTCAATATGATACACCCTTGAAAGCTCGGTCCTGCCTTCCGCCACAAGTCCTGCAAGGATAAGAGAAGCGGAAGCCCGCAGATCCGTCGCCATGACCTGAGCTCCCTGCAGTCTCGGAACACCTTTTACTACGGCGGTGTTTCCCTTAATTACAATGTCAGCGCCCATCCTCATCAATTCGTTGACGTGCATGAACCGATTCTCAAACACCGTCTCGGTAATGACACTGCTGCCGCCACCCAATGTCATCATCGCCATGATCTGGGCCTGCAAATCGGTGGGAAACCCCGGATAGGGAAGGGTCTCTATGTCGATGCTCTTTATTCTTCTGGCACCGACGGCTCTGAGACCACCCTCAAACGGAGTAATTTTCATGCCGGAGTTTCTCAGTTTCAAAATCAACGCATCAAGGTGCGAGTGGTTACACCCCATGACATTGATGTCTCCCCCCGTAATCCCTGCGGCAATCATGTAAGTACCCGCCTCGATCCGGTCAGGAATGACAGTGGCCTCAGCGGGGTGAAGACGATCAACTCCGTCTATCCTGATGACATCAGTCCCCATCCCCGTTATTCTTGCGCCCATGCTGTTGAGAGTTACGGCCAAGTTTATGACTTCCGGTTCCTTGGCTGCATTTTTCAAAAGCGAAGTCCCCTCCGCGAGACAGGCAGCCATCATAATGTTTTCCGTACCTGTGACCGTGGAAATATCAAAATAAATCGTGGTACCTTTCAGTTTCGACGCCTTGGCTTCGATGTAACCGTCCCTGAGTTCCACTTCAGCCCCCATATCTTTAAGGGCCTTGATATGCAGATTGACCGGTCTTGCTCCTATGGCACACCCCCCCGGGAGCGACACCCTGGCTATACCCATCCTCGCCACCAAGGGCCCGAGCACCAGAATGGAAGCCCTCATGGTTTTCACGAGATCATACGAAGCCTCACAGTTATTAATGTCGTCCGAATTTACCCGCACGGGCGAGTCTCCCTCACATTTCACCCCCAGACTCCTTAAAAGTCTTTTTATAGTCCTGATATCGACGAGGTTGGGGACATTATGAAAGTTATGCCAGCCCGGCGCCAAGAGCGATGATACCATGATCGGAAGCGCAGCGTTCTTCGCACCACTGATAAAAACATCGCCGCGGAGCTTTTTCCCACCGTGTATGATTATCTTATCCACCCGCTGTATTCCTCCTTGCTATGGAAACCCTCACGAGTCCTGCATAGTCAGTTCTGAACGTCACACTGTCATAAAATCCCGATTCCCCCAATATGTGCTGCACCTGATCCCTCTGACCGGACCCTATTTCCATTAAGAGCCAGCCTCCTCCCTCCAGATGAGACGCACCCAGCCTGGCGATTTCCCTGTGAAACAGATGTCCATCAGCTCCTGCCAGCAATGCCGTCTCCGGTTCGAATTCATGGACATCCCGAGGGAGCCGGGCAAACTCCGCCTCGGATATATAAGGAGGATTGGATACAATGACGTCGAAGAACCCGGACACCGGCTGAAACAGGCTTCCCTCATGAAAAGAAATCTGATGTTCCACACCGTGCCTCTTAGCATTGCTCATCGCAACGGATATTGCCTCCCGAGAAATGTCAGTTGCAACAATACGTGCCCGCCTCAACTCGTGTGCCAGTGAAACGCTTATGGCACCACAGCCGGTACCAATCTCGAGGATCTTGGGAGAATTGCCGATACTATGGCAGATTTTCAGCACCTCTTCAACGAGAATTTCTGTTTCAGGCCTGGGAATGAGGACGTGGTGATTCACCTCAAAGAGAAGGGACCAGAACTCTTTTTCGCCAACGATATACGCTACGGGTTCCCCCCTCAGTCTTCTCCTCACACAGGATGCGAACTCCTCCCGCTCCGGGACCGTGAGCACCCGCTCGGAACGGGCATACAGGTGCACACGGTCAGTATGTACACAATGGGACAGCAGTACTTCAGCGTCGAGCCTGGCTGCGACTCCCACACGGCGTTTCAGAACGCGGGTCGCTTCATCGAGAACACGCAGGATGTTCATGGGGCGGGAGGAGCGAGTGTGCATGGAAATGACTTAACTGACAGGCTGTTTCAGCGCCTCGGCCTGAAAGCGGGTGATGAGTGCATCTATCATGTTTTGTATTTCTCCATCGAGAAAAGCCTGCAGACTGTAAAGCGTAAGACCGATACGGTGATCTGTGACCCTCCCCTGCGGGAAATTGTAGGTCCTGATCCGCTCACTCCTGTCGCCGCTTCCCACCTGACTTTTCCTCGATTCGGCAATCTCGGCATTCTGCTTTTGCACCATCATGTCCAGAAGCCTGGCTCTGAGAACCTTCATGGCCTTCGCCTTGTTCTTGTGCTGTGATTTTTCATCCTGGCAGGATACCACGAGCCCCGTGGGTAAATGGGTAATCCTCACCGCTGAATCTGTCGTGTTGACACTTTGACCACCGTGTCCACTGGAATGAAATACATCGATCCTCAGGTCATTCGGATCTACATGGATCTCCACCTCTTGGGCCTCGGGAAGAATCGCAACGGTTACTGCGGAGGTGTGAATTCTTCCCTGGGACTCAGTCACGGGTACTCGCTGCACACGGTGGACACCGCTTTCGTATTTCAATTTGCTGTATGCCCCCTTACCCTCAACGAGGGCAATAATTTCCTTGAATCCCCCCATGCCTCCCGCCGGGTTGCTGCTCACAACCTCAACTTTCCAGCGGCACATTTCCGCATACCGGGCATACATGCGGAAGAGATCCCCTACAAAGAGTCCCGCTTCCTCCCCTCCGGTACCGGCCCTTATTTCGAGGAACACATTTCTCTCATCGTTGGGATCTTTAGGGAGGAGAAGTACTTTCAACCTATTTTCCAGTGACTCCAGCTGTGCTTTGAGCTGAGGCATTTCATCCTTGACGATTTCTTTCAATTCCTCATCGTTGCCACGGAGCAGGTTTTGACCTTCCTCGATACGGGCAGACGTCTTTTCAAATTCCCTGTAAGTTTCCACAAGGTCATGCAGATCAGCATGCTCTTTCGCATATTTCTGATAGACGCTGGGCTTCCCGATCACATCAGGATCACTCAGCAGGGCTTCCAGATTATTATACCTTGCCTCAATATCTCTTAATTTGTCATACATCATATCTTGAAACTTATCATATTATCATGCTCTTCATTCAAGCCTGATATGTGAGCTGATTGTCAGTAATTGAGAAAGGCAGCTACCATGACATGTGAATACGCTCCCTTACAATTTGTATCCCCGGTGAACAGATGAGTACATTGCATATGAATGGAGCAGCACTGTTTTTTTACCCGTTTCCATATTTTTTCTTAAACCGTTCCACCCTGCCCGCCGTATCAATAATTTTCTGTTTCCCTGTGATAAAGGGGTGACACTGAGAGCATATCTCAACCTTTATATCTTTTTTTGTTGACCTTGTTTTGATGACATTTCCGCACACGCAGGTTATCGTCGCTTCCTTATATTCCGGATGAATGCCTTCCTTCATAGTTATTTATCTTCCTTTCGATAATACTCCGTTCGCATGTTTTCACTACCTGTATACTCTCATACTTATTATAGGGAACAGCAACCTCATGTTGGGGGCGCATTATCATCATCTGCACCGCAAACGCAAGTTGTTTCTTCCACCATTTCAACGATGCTATTGATTCATGGAATTGAGAAATGCCTGATTTGTCTCCGTCTTGCGTATTTTGTCAGCGATGAATTCCATCGCTTCAATGGGATTCATTTCCTGAAGAAGCCTTCTCAATATCCATACCTTGTTAAGATTAGCCTTGGGCACGAGAAGCTCCTCTTTTCTTGTACCGGAGCGGATAAGATCAAACGCGGGGAAAACCCGTCTGTCGGCAATTCTGCGATCCAGATGGAGTTCCATGTTCCCGGTTCCTTTAAATTCTTCGAAAATGACTTCATCCATTCTACTTCCCGTATCAATAAGGGCCGTTGCGACGATAGTCAGGCTTCCTCCATTTTCAATATTTCTCGCCGCTCCGAAGAACCGCTTCGGTTTATGCAGGGCGTTCGAATCGACACCCCCGGAGAGTACTTTGCCGCTGGGCGGTACTACCGTGTTGTATGCTCTGGCGAGTCGCGTAATGCTGTCAAGAAGGATCACCACATCCTTCTTGTGTTCCACGAGACGCTTTGCTTTCTCAATGACCATCTCGGCAACCTGAACATGCCTTGTCGCCGGTTCATCGAACGTCGATGAAATCACCTCTCCATCAACGCTGCGCTGCATGTCGGTCACTTCCTCGGGACGCTCGTCGATGAGAAGCACCATCAGTATGACTTCCTTGTGATTTTTTGAAATGCTGTGAGCGATATCCTGAAGGAGAACGGTTTTCCCTGCCCTTGGAGGTGATACAATCAACGCCCTCTGTCCCTTGCCGATCGGCGTGAAGAGATCCATGACCCTCGTAGATAAGTTATCTGCATTCGCCTCGAGACCCAACTTCTCCTGTGGGTACAGGGGGGTGAGATTGTCAAACAGTATTTTATCCCTTGAGGCTTCCGGGCTCTCAAAGTTGACATTATCCACTTTCAGGAGGGCAAAGTATTTTTCACCGTCCTTGGGAGGTCTGACTTCACCTGAAACAGTATCTCCGGTTCTCAGGCTGAACCTCCTGATCTGCGAAGGTGAAATGTAAATATCATCAGGGCTCGGGAGATAGTTGTAATCCACGGCGCGGAGGAAACCAAAACTGTCCGGGAGGATTTCCAGGACTCCGGACCCGCAGATAACCTCGTTTTTTTCGGCCTGGGCCTGCAGAATCGCAAAGATTAAATCCTGCCGTCTCATGCCGCTCGCGCCGACGACACTCAACTCCTTTGCCATTGTGGTAAGTTCGCTGATGGGCAGCCTCTTAATTTCTTCGATATTCATAACCGACTATCACACACACCTTTCTCTCTTGATTAATGACAAGTATCCTTATCCAAGCTCCCGATCCTCAATTCCAAAATCCCGAACGCATATGACAACAATGAGAGGGCTTATTTTGCATGCAAAGAATTATGAAAGTAATGTGGATTGACAACGAATTGCTAAATTGGGTTCCTGGGACAATCCAGAAGGAAGGATTTTATTTACACCTTTCTTAATGTTGATTATTTTTTATACCAACCGCCCGTACATGTCAAGCACTTTTTAAAAGCCGTCCTTATGACCTCCCCTGAGCATTATGAAATTGAGCTGCCTTCCCGTGTTTCCCCTCTCACCCCGGTGGGAAAAAAAGATATCCCTCTGACAGGATGTACAATATCCCGCAACATGAATGTTCTCCGGCAAAACACCCCCTTCTATAATCTGGAATGTGTTCGCCAGAGGAAGATTGAGCATCCAGCGCCCCGGACTGCTACAGGGGGAAAAAATATCCCGGCGGTTATTACCAGCTTCCATTGCACCGAACACTCTTCCGTCAACCTGATAACAGCATTGTCCGATGGAAGGACCGATCACCGCCGTAAGAACGGATGTATCGCAGGAGAATATCTCCCTCAATGCACCTACCACTTTGGCGGCAATATTGAGAGACGTTCCCCGCCAGCCCGCATGAGCAACTCCGATGATTCTCTTTACCCTATCAAAGAAAAAAATAGGCACACAATCCGCCGTTTTGATGGCAAGCGCAATCCCCGGCTGGTTGGTAATGATCGCGTCATACGAAGCCATTCTGTGCCTTTCAAAATCAAAATGGGGACGATCAATAATCAGAATCCTGTCATCATGAACCTGATTGACCACAAGGAAATTCTCCACCCGGAGGTTGAACGCTGCGGCGACAATTTCCCAGTTCCGGCGGACATTTTCCCTCGTGTCTCCTTCTCTCACACTGAAATTCAGGCTGGAGAAATTGCCCTGGCTCACTCCGCCTCGACGGGTGCAGAAGGCGTGAACAAGAAAATCTGACGCCCTGAGCACATCCGCCTCTAAATATTCAACAGAACCTTTTTTTGACAACCGGAACATGCGTCACTACAAATCGTCAAAATCAACACGTGGGCTGCCAGATGGTGTTAAACAGAACACCTGTCCGCCAATCCATCCCACTCTCAACATCTCGCATATACTTACAGCGGATACAGAATTTCAAATCGGGACTTTTCCAAAAAATTTACACTGTTTCGTTTCACCTGTCAAATGGCGGCTGAGAGAAGTCTCAGTGAAGGCGTAGCCACTCTCATCCACCCCAATAAATAGTCCGATAATCTATTGCAGGTGCACAGAAACGATAATTATTTGACTCCATTATCACTTCATTACATTTTCTCTTTTATAGTAGATTTCTCATGGAAACCATGATAATCGAAATATACATGTAAAGTCAGAGAGTTTAATTCATAAACCCTTTAGCGCTCTGTGAGGGTAATATGGACTGATTATTGAAACCCCGTTTCCCGTTGAGGAGGACGGGGTTTTTTTGTAAGGATATTCACATGAATCCGGATAAAAGAGTAATAGGATTTCTGCTCTTCGCAATACTTATGATACCCTCCACGAGCATCGCCGGTACGGTCACCGTCAAGGCCACCTCTGGTAAACAGCGGTGCATACGCGTGTCTCTTCAAGAGAATCCCTCACGACACGTTAAAGAAGATGTCAAAAATTGAAATCAAGATACGTTATGAATAACTCGACGATTTTTTTGTAGCTTGAAGCTCACGATCCGGTTCGCAGGAATCTCACCTTATCAGCACAATCTTTATCGGGGGTGCCCATGAAAAAGGATCATGATAACAAAAGGGAAATCTCCTCAGGCAATAAGTACCTGTCCCATGTGCGTCAGTTTTGGAACAGTGCTACCGGGCTGGTTATCCTCCTGACTGTCACAGTCCTCGTATATACAGCGTTGCTCTATTGTACAAATTACTTATGGTTCATATACGTATCCACAGACATCGGACAAAAGTTTGTCATTGAGTTTCCGGACATTGCGAAAAGTACCTCCGAATTTCTCAGAATGAACTTCTTTAATATCTCCTTGGATATCACGTTAATCTCCTTTCTTTTTTGTCTTGTAGCAAGCAGTGTGTGTCAGGTGCTTCATGTTGCCCGGTTCATCTATGTACCTTACGGCTTATTGGGTAAGGTGACTTATTGCGGTTTGCCTTTGACCTTTCTTGTTGCGCTGTATATCCAGCCCATATACAAGTTCTCTCATTGGAGCACCGCAATCATCGCGGCGGCCGTACCTACATTTTTTATCTTCGGTGGATGTTTCGATTGTGCTACCCGGTTCCTGCCTGAGCTGAGTGATTTGCTACAAAAGTTCAGAAAAAACACCAGACAGTAACCGCAGCATGTCCGGCATAACCGGGGTTCCCCAGGCGAACTCCAGCGCATCAACGTGTGCACCCAGCCTGGCGGCCACGTCCTGCATCCGCATGCCAAAAACGCCGTTTATCATAACGAGAACCCTGTCTCCCGGCTCCACAAGATTCACAAAGCACGTCTCCATGCCGGCAGAACCCGTTCCTGATATGGGGATTGTCAGATTGTTCCCGGTGTTCATAATCCGACGGAGCATTTCCTTCAGTTCATCCATGATATTTAAAAAGCAGGGATCGAGATGACCCAGGGTGTTTCGGCTCAGGGCGGTATAGACCTGAGGGGGTACACAGGAAGGACCGGGACCCATGAGCAGGATTTCATCGATGTTTTCAAGTAAATTTTTCATAGTAATGCTGTCCTTCTACCTAAAGCTGCTGATGATTTCGATGAGACCTCTCCCAGTGAGGGAATGTCGGAATTTTCACCCCTGTGTAATGCCAATCACGAATAAAAACATCGGCATCCCTTGACATTACGCATTTCCGGTTGCACGTTTGAGAAAATCACATAATTTTTTTATATCATCCGGCAAGGAAGACGAAAAGATCATGTGCTGAAAGGTGATCGGATGGACAAAACTTATCTCACCGGCATGGAGGGCCTGCCGTTTCATCGTTCTCAATCTCGCTCTCAAAAGGGGGTTCTCAATGGCATTGGCCCGTTTGGGGTTTCCGTACACACTATCTCCCACCACGGGATACCCCGAAGCGTTCAAGTGAACCCTTATCTGATGTGTTCTCCCCGTGACAATTTCAACATTCAAGAGGGTCGCCACCCCGTAACGTTCATACACCTGCCAGCGTGTGAGTGCCTCTCTGCTTCTCCGGCTCCTGGTGGACATCTTTTTTCGATCCACCGGATGTCTCCCCAACGGCGCATCAATTATCCCGTCATTCCCTTTAGGATCACCATAGACAAGGGCCTTGTAAACCTTTCTCACCTCACGGCGCTTGAACTGTCCGGTTAATCCCCGGTGCGCCTCATCCGATTTTGCAACGACCAGAAGACCTGAGGTGTCCCTGTCAAGTCGATGGACGATTCCGGGTCGCAGTACATCGCCGATACCGGACAGATCTTTGCAATGGTGAAGAAGGGCATTGACCAGCGTGCCCCGAGAATGGCCCGCTGCCGGGTGAACCACCATTCCCGCCGGTTTGTCAATCACCAGGATGTGCGGGTCTTCATGGATAATGGTCAGAGAAATATCCTGCGGCAACACATGGGAAGGCATCGGCTCCCGTTTTCTCAGCTGCACAATGTCCCCTGATTTCAACCGGTAACTGACCCTGGCGGTGGCATGATTTACCCGGACTAATCCATCGTCCACAGACTTTTTGATTTGTGAGCGGGACAGGCCCAAATCCTTCCGGGAAAGAAAAATGTCGAGCCTTAACCCGGCCTCCGGGGGAGTGACGGTAAATTCAAAGGGTTCCTCACGGGATACATTCAAAGGGATCTTCCTTGCGAAGAGGAGATTTTCTTTAACCCCTCTCTGATATAGATAAATTCTTCCTCCACGATTGTTCTGAGGTCAAACAGGACTTCATCATCGGAAATGCGCGCAATGATCGGAACATCGAGACTTCTCAGACGCTCTTCAAGAGCGCTTGGTGACATGCGGGCTGATACAACACTCAGCAGAGCCGTGTCGATCTCCTGAGTGGGCAGGGAGCCGCCACCTGCCATGGAGGTTCCCTTTTTCAACGCGATACTCAGCCCTTCAAAGCGCTCCTTTTGCAACGCGGACAGCAGTTTCTTGGCTCTTTTGGTAACCGTCGAAAGAGGTTCGGTGAGTGTCTTCAGGGTTCTGAGGCCGATCACGGCCTTTTCCGGCTGGAGATGCTGAATGAGTGTCGCCTCCAGGGCTGCCAGGGTCAGTTTATCGATGCGAAGGGCACGGTTCAACGGGTTTTTCTTCACCTTGAGAAGTGTATCCTCCCTGCCGAGAATAATCCCCGCCTGGGGACCTCCCAGGAGTTTATCGCCACTGAAGGTAATGACATCCACACCGGTTTTTAGGACGTCACGGACGGTAGGTTCCCTCTCGAGACCATAGCGATCCAGCTCGGTGAAACATCCGCTTCCCAGATCGTTCATTACCGGTACACCATACCTCTTCCCCAGGGAAACCAGAGCGCTGAGATCCGCCTCCTCCGTAAAACCCACTATTTTAAAGTTGCTTGTGTGAACCTTCAATATGAGGCCTGTTTCCGATCCGATCACCTTTTCATAATCCGACAGACGGGTGCGGTTTGTGGTACCTATCTCCCTGAGATGCGCCCCACTTTTTTCCATTACTTCGGGTATGCGAAATTCTCCACCAATTTCGACGAGCTCACCTCTCGAGACGACGACTTCCCGACCTTCGGCAAAGGTATTCACGACAAGCAACACCGCCGCGGCGTTATTATTCACTACCAGTGCGTCTTCGGCCCCGGACAACACACAGAGTATCCTCCGGACATGATCGTAACGGAACCCTCTTCCTCCTTTCGCAAGATCAAATTCCAGATTCGAATATCCTCCCGCCACGTCGATGAGCCTCCGCAGGGCGTCGTCAGAGAGGGGTGACCTCCCGAGGTTCGTATGCAATATCACGCCTGTTGCGTTCACTACCTTGCGCAGGCGAAACGTGTACAGGTCTTCTATTACTTGCATCACTTTCTCGGCAACCCGATCAATCAAAGGCTCCGGCATTTCCTTTCCGGCCCCCTCTCTTCTCATGATCTCCTGCCTCTGATTATCTACCACCGTACGGCAGGCAGTTCTCACAATATCTCTGGGAGCTTTTGAAAATATACCTTTTTGTTCCAGCAAGTTCATCACTTCATCGATCTTGGGAAGATGCCTTAACAGCTGTTTTTTGCTATTCTCCATACCTTTATCCTTCACACCAAATGCCTCACTGCCCTGCCCTGAAAAAATCCCGGAAATTGTTCACCGCGATAAAAAACTCCCGCATCATGATCACCCAGGTATAGCGACCCTGCTTTGTCAGGTGAAAACATGGCGCGCGATACGTCAAACTGCCGGCGAGGCTAAAAGCAAGAATGCTTGGCCAGAGAACCCGGTAAAAAATACCTCTATACTTTGTTCGGAAATCACGCACGTCGAGTTTTGTCCCGAAGAGTTTCATGAGGAAGTCATACCGCATCTGATCTCTCAGGAGAAATGTCCGGACCGCAGCGATAGGCATTTCATCGTGATCAATCCTGGAAATGTATTCCCGAATGTGAAACGTATTCGCATAGCACGTCCCGTTCAAATAGCCGATGGAACCGCTCCCGATCCCCGCGTACTCATCATAATCCACGATATACTCGTCAATCATAGCCTCTTTTTTGGAAAAGCACCAGGCGGAAGAAAGCCTGTACGCCGGCAGCAGACGTTCCGCGATACGGTGGTAGAATTGCTCCTCTTTTCTGTAATCGATCTGTCCGAATTTCTCCCTGAGTACCTGCCGCGTCGAATCCGAAATCATCAGGGGATAATAGGTTATCTGATCCACACCCAGACTCATTAAAACGTCAATATCTCTCTCGAGGTTCTGCATGTTCTGGGAGGGGAAATTGAAGATCATATCCGCATTGAGTGTATCAAAGTTACCCAGAACCGGGGACAGACGCCGGGCTATCACCTCACCGCTCCCGTATTTTTCATACCGGTCCATGTCCCGGAGGAGCCTGTCATCGAAACTCTGAATACCCACCGAGAGCCGATTTACACCCGCCTTCTTTAAAACGGCAATATTCCTGTCCGTCAGATGATCCGGATTAGTTTCTACGGAAATCTCACGAATAGGAAAACACTCCCCGGCCAGTGCAAGCGTGTCCTCAAGTTCCTCAATCATGACGGTAGGCGTCCCACCCCCCACATAAATGCCGCTAAAACGATAGCCAGCTTTTTTATAGAGCGTAATCTCTTTTCTCAGGGCACTGAAATAATCGCGACAGAGGGTGCGTTCAAACAAAACGCGGTGAAAGGAACAGTACGGGCAGAGTTTTTCGCAAAAGGGTATATGAATGTAGAGGAGGGGGAGTTTTTGAGAATCACCGGGATGTAATTGCGGTGCACCTCCATTTTCGAACTGCATCGCTCTGGCAAATTCCCGCCGTGCTCTTTCGGTGATAATGGCATTCAGCAACTTAATACTCTTCTACACGGTGTGTTCTCATGACGATTGAGTACCGGGGAAACTAACAGACATCCACGAATTTATCAAGGGCCTTTGAGATCCTTGAGACCTTGAAATAACAGACCGGGAATGTTATATACCCATGCAAACAATCTTGACCGGGAGCACATCACGATGTCAAAAAAGGTGTTGACCCTGTGGAGCGGTGACGTGGTGAATGAAGAAGAGGAAGTCTCAATCCTGAGAAGCCGCTCTGAAGAGGTGCCTGTTCCCTTCAGTAACGACAGGAAAAAAGATATAAAGACGCTCATCGATGCCTTCCTCACACGGGATGATGCCGTGGGTCTCGCTGCCCCGCAAATTGGCATCAGGAGGAGAATAATCATTTTCAGAAATAAGGGCTTTGACGAGAAAAAATGGTCCGGAAGTGAGGAGGACTATGATGTCCTCATCAATCCACGGATTACCCAGTCACAGGGAGACATGGTCACAATGTCGGAGGGGTGTCTTTCATGTCCCGAAATCCAGGTCGAGATCAGCAGGTTCCCCGAAATAAAGGTGAGGGCACACGACGTCAATGGCAGGAAAATGAGCAAGCGCTACACGGATTATCTCGCCCGGGTAGTACAACATGAAATGGATCATCTCAACGGAAAATTGATTATCGATCATGAGGGGACACTTTATATCCCCCAGCAAAGGCAGGAATCCTTCGTAGACGTTATCAGAAAAATGCGAATCCCCGGGGAAGGGTAATATCTCCCGATACCTTTACCATCTTTCTCTCTTCAGCCAGGCCTCACGATAAAATCTTCCAATACAGAAAAAGACGGCAAGGAGAAACAGGCCGATCATGAAGGTCGGCGACGTTCTGAACAACTCATCAAGCCAGTAGCCGACATAGAGAAAGAGAAAGGAAGCAATGACAATCGCAAAGCCCCATGCGCTCAACGTCAGTATATGGGTGTAGCTCATTGTGTTCTGGTGGGAATGACGTGTCTGCATCGTACCTCCCGGAAACCTCAATGAAACGGTCATAGAAAGAAAAAAATCCCCGGACAAATATCCGGGGATCGGTTCGTTTAGCCCACGAGATTCTTGAGAGCATCCACGACGGGTGAGGTAAAGAGGGCCACGAGAATGGTATAGAGGGCGAACGAACCAACTGCCTCACTGAGATATATTTTACTGTATTTATGCTTCAGGGAAATAATGATCAATCCACCCACGATCAGGCAACCGAGATGAAAAAAGGGGAAATTCACCGGTCCCGCCGCAGCGTATTCAGCATAGCCGAATGAAGCGGTGGTCAACACTACAAAGGCCGCAAGTACTGTCGTCTGAATTATCTTTTTTATGATCTATGTCCCCCTTCCCAAGTCTTTATGCTGTCTTTTTCATCCTGTAATGATGAAATAAACATGCCAATTGAGGGAATGCCCACAAACAATTCATAACATGTTGATTATAAATCGCTTTCTCTCTTACGTTCCAGGCCGATACGGGGAGCGGATAGGAAAACAAGGGGAACTCTTTGAAAGAAATGTTCAGCGTCGTTGAATGAAATATTACAGATAGGTTTTCAAGCTCTCAACGCGTGAAATGAGCCGCCGGCATATCCTTGACTGTCATCAGGCCGGGTTGTGCATCCATGACTGCGGAAATGGAATTCACAAGAATCGCCGCCGTCGCCTGATCACCCGCCACGCCACCTTCGATCCGCAACCTGATCTCCGGTGTTCCCACAATATGAACAGAATCATACGGTTCCTCGCACCCGATGAACATTCTCAGATCAAGCGTGATGATCTTTTCACCGTCTTTGATACCCTCCGCGGTGTGCTTGATTCCCGCCACATCACCCGGTCTCAATGAGAAATATGCCGTCTTCACCACTTTTGGGGTTATCACGGGCTCAACTGTCTCATTCACGTCATCGAGAGACATGCCCAGATTATCAGCAACAAGGTAGAGCGATTCTAAGAGTCCCACATGTCCCAAGGTCTTCTGGGCAACCTGCTCCCGGAAAGCCCTCTCCGTCATACCGGCACCGACCTTCTTCTGGAGGGGATACCTCCTTGTCCCCGCATCAACAAATCGCTCCACGTGGATCTTTTTTACATCCTGACACACACCGGTGAGAAAAAGGGGAAGGGCATCCATGACGAAGCCGGGGTTGACACCCGTTCCTAACACCGTCACACCATGTTTCTTTGCAAGCGCGTCCACCTTCCTTGCCGATCCGGCATTTTCTTTCAGGGGGAAAAGCAGTTCTTCTGACGATGATATGATGTTCAGTCCCGCCCGGATGATCTCTTCCAGCTCGGGGTATATCTTCCTGATACGGGAACCTGTTGTGTGAAGAACCACATCCGCCTTCGTGCCGGCAAACAAGTCCTTTGCGTTTTCCGTTACTGAAAATCCAAGCCTTTTATCGAGCCCCAATATTTCTCCCAGATCTTTCCCGAGCATATCTTTGGAGATATCCACAGCTCCCACACTTTCCACCATAGATTTCCTGAAAACGAGCCGGGCCGTCTCAATGCCGATAGGCCCCAATCCGTAATGGATGACACGTATTTTCTTCTTCATGAATGAGACAACCTTTCAATATTTCTTTTTCTGTATCGCATGTATTCTTTACCCGCCTGAATGTTTCGCCTGCCACCTCTTTTTCAGAACTTGTTTGACAAAGAGAAAGCTAAGTAGCACGGCACCCATAATATCCGTCGTGGTCCCCGGTACGATAAGGAAAAGTGCGGCGACACCCATAAGGATCCTTTCGAAAATATTCAGCGGACCTCCGCCAATGTACCCTACCACGGTTGCCCCCAGGGCAACAACCCCAAGAAGCAGAGTGATCACACACTGGATGAACCACAGGACTTCGAACGGCGCATTCGGGTCAAGAAGCCAGGGCATGAGGAGCACAGCAGGAGCATAAATAAAGGCGAAAGGCACGCAGGCTTTTGCACTGGAAAGACTGAACGACCTGAAGCCCGTTCGAAATGGGTCGCTCCCCGCTACACCCGCCGCCGCATAGGCCGCAAGCGCCACCGGCGGTGTCACATCTGCAAGGATGGCGTAGAAAAAGACAAACATGTGGGAAAGGAGGGGATGAACCCCCCATTGCAGGAGCGCCGGCGCCGCTATCATGGACGCAATGATGTACTGCGCTGTCGTGGGAATACCCATACCCAGGATAAAACAGGCAATCGCCGTGTTAACGAGGGTGAAGAAAAGCGTCAGGTCATTGATGGTCGTAAGCTGCAGAAAATCGAAATGGTTAAGAAAAACGGCAATCCCGTGGGCAATGGTGATGACAGCGGTGGCGAACTTAAGCCCGATACCTGTGAGGGTCGTCGCCCCGACAATAAATCCCACGCAAGCACAGGCAGCGCCTATGGCGATCGCATTTTTTGTCCCCTCTTCGAGAGTGGCAAGGATGTCCGGTACACGCATCTTGCTCTCACGATAAAAGAGGCCGATGAATATGATTGCCATATTTGTCCAGAAAGCAGAAAAGGACGGTTCAACCCCGAAATAGAGGAGAGTTGTGAGGAGGATCGATGTGCCCAACCCGATCGCCCATGAAAGAAGTTCGGAAGTCCGGTAGAAGTAGTAAAACCCGATAGCGGCAAAACCAAACCATGTCATGAGAGACCCCGTTGACACGAAGGGATCAAGATTAAAGAGTACCGGGGGAACGGAGAGACAAAGCGGAATGAGCAGGGGTATCGTCCTCCGATGGATTTGCCCCGTTGCGGTGGCGTAAACGATCCCCCAGAAAGCAGCAAGGAAAGGACTTGAGCCGGTTATCAGAAGATATACAATAATAATCAACGGTCCAACCAGAAGCCACTTCTCTTTGAGGATCAGCCATATGTTGGGGAGCATCTCCCTCGGAAGACCCAGGAGACCCGTCTTCTTTGCCTCTAAATGAACCATCCATCCTACGGCGAAGAAGTGAACCAATGCGGGAAGAACGGCACAGAGGGCAATCTTTACGTAGGGTACACCCAGGAACTCGGCCATGATGAAGGCCGCCGCTCCCATAATAGGAGGCATGATTTGCCCACCTGTACTGGCTGCTGCCTCAACACCGGCGGCAAATACCGGCTTGTAACCCACCTTTTTCATAAGCGGAATCGTGAATGAACCGGTTGTAACTGCATTTGCGACAGAGCTTCCACTGATGGAGCCCATGAAACCGCTCGCGATAACCGCTACCTTGGCGGGGCCACCGGAGGACCAGCCTGCCAGCGCCATGGCGATATCCATGAAAAGCTGAGCAAGTCCTGTCCGTGATATGAAGATCCCGAAGAGCACGAAGTGAAACACGAAGGTCGCCACGACTCCAAGAGGAATACCGTAAATCCCCTCCGTACCTAAATACATATAATCGACAATCCTCGACATTGAGTATCCGCGGTGGGCAAAAATTTCGAGGCCCGGGATGTCCAGAAAGTACGGCCCCAGGTAACAGTTAATCAAAACGAGCATAGCAATAATCGGAAGAGGAGCGCCAATGCTCCGCCGCGCTCCCTCAAGGATGAGCATGAAGGAGAAACTTCCCACAACAAGTTCTATCAGTTCAGGACTTCCCGCCCGAGCACCAATATTGTTAAACTCCAGGAAGATGTACACGGATATCATACAGGCCAGCAATGCAAAAAACACATCGAAGTAAGGAACATTATCATGCCTGTAGTCTGCGGTTTTTCTCCGTATGACGGACAGGAGCGTCCGTGCCCACTGAAGAACGAAGAGTGCCAGGATCGCCAGGAAAATCCCCAGAAGAAAGATCCCCCAGAAGACCAGGGATGGGTTCAGATCCACGAACCACGAGCGGACATCTAAAAATCTATACCCGAGCAGTATACCGTACCCGACAGTTCCTATCATCAGGGTATAGAGGGGGAAATCCACATAAAGTGCCAGGTGCTCAGGGAGATTTTCCCGTTGCTTGAAGTACAGAGTGAGAATGAAGGTGCATACCGCAACAAACGCCGAGACAGAGAAGGAGAGGTCAAGGATTTCCCGGAATACTGCCGTATTTAGAATGCTTGCCGTCAGTGCATAGATGACGTCAAAGACAAAGTGTTTAATCCCTTTCCTGTGTACCTGTTTCTTGATGGAATAGACGAAAAAGACGAGGGGAAGAACAAAAGCCAGGTGGAAGGCCCGGTGGCGCCATTCCTGCAACACACCGAAACCGGCTGTATAAATATGGAAAATAGACAGGATGATGGTCATGATAAAGATAAGACGGTAGGTGATGCCGGTAAGTTGCCGGAATCTCATTTCAGGATCATATTTAGCGACCTGATCGGCATCCTCTTTGAGTTCGGCTGGCACGACATCAATCCTTTTTTCTTCCATATATCCTCAATTACACCATCCCGTGATGTTTCCCATTCATCTCACTCCGGCCAGGAGATACTCCCAGGCATAGGCCTTGCGGATACTCACATGCAGAAGTGAACATCCTGAAAGAACGGGAAGCACGATAACCCGTTCGCCGATTTCAAGTCTGTTCTTGTACTCCTCGTCAACCCACAGACTGATTCCCGGGAGCACACGGTTCATGCCCATAATCCGGAACGTACCCTCCTCCCGGATCAGGGTTTCACCGGGCGCAGTTGCCGTCGGAAGCCCCGCATTCAGGGAACTGAATGCGGTCTCATATAGAATAATCCGGTAAGTATCGTCAATGCGGAAATGATCCCTTACGATCGATTTTTCCACCGAGTGCATGAAGGAAAGCGAAAACGTATCCCCGGACCGAACCTTCTCGACAAATATGCGTTCCTCCGTTCCTGCCACGGTACCCTCCAGTACATGCACAGGAAGGAAACCGGCAACCACGACAACGAGGACAGAAGCAGCAACGAGAAAAATGCCTTTTCGCATACAAAAAACGGGCACCCGTGACAGGGTGCCCTCTGAGATTCTTATCAGGAAAACGCTCTCACCGTTTCTTTTTGCGCTTTTCTTCCTTCAGAACCTTCATTTCCTTGTAATATTTCTCGGCACCCGGGTGGAGTGGAATGGCCATCCCGCTGAGGGCTGTCTTCAGCTGCACATCCTTCCCCTTTGCATGAGCCTGGGCCATCTTGCCTGCTCCTACCTCCCAGAGGGCTTTGGTGAGTTGGTACACTGTATCCTCGGGAACACTGGCGTCAACCACCCACTGGGCCATGGTGGTGATGGTGGGAACATCCTTTTCCTGCCCTTTATAGGTTCCCTTGGGGATGACAATCCGGCTGTAGAAAGGAAACTTTTTCGTCAGTTCCCTGATCTTTGCCTCATCGATAGGAATGAGAACGATATTCGTCGCAATGGACAACTCCTGAATAGCCGCTGTTGGCCAGCCCGCGGTGGTGAAGGTCACATCAGCCTGCTTATCCTGGAGCCTCTGCGCCGCCCCGGAGAAACTCAGCCAGTCTACACCGGCGAAGTCCTTGTAGGTTAGTTTATACACCGAAAGGACATTCAGCGTGTCCACTTCTGTTCCGCTCCCCCGGTCACCAGGAACAAGACGCTTGCCCTTGATGTCTTTCATGGTTTTGATTTTCGAATCCGCCCTGGCAACAATCTGGATCGTCTCGGGATAGAGAGATGCGATCCCCCTGAGATTCTTCGCAGGTTTTTCCTTGAACTGGTCGGTACCGTTGTACGCAGCAAAGGCCACATTGCTCTGCACAAAAGCCGATTCGACCTGACGATCCCTGATGAGGTTACAGTTGGCTACGGAAGCACTTCCGGCCTGGGCCGTGACGACGACTTCAGGTACCTTCTCCGTCAAGGCCTGAGCAAGAATACCACCCAGAGGATAATAGGTTCCACCTGTTCCCCCCGTGGAAATTGCAAAAAACTTCTTTGCCGAATATGAGTTGCCCGCAAACACCAATGCTGCTGCAACAAGGATGGAAAATACGATCAAGACACTTTTCTTTTTTAACATAAGCCCCCCTTAATTTTTGACATCTAAATGTTAATGAATAAAAGTTTCAACCTTTTTCCTATTTTACCCAGAACTGTGTTGAACTGTCAGTGAAGCAATCGGGAATTTTTTAAAATATCTGCCGGTGAAAGTCAAGCTCTTCATACGGTATGTTGTGCCCACTTTTATTTCTTGAAATCCCCCCACCACCTGTGTTACGGATTCGGCGCGCAAGGAGTGAGGACCTGACAGAAGAACTGTCGGACAATACTATTTCTGCTTCGCTCCAGTCATGGAAACAGTTCATGTTAGTGATTAAGTGCCCGGATTGTTCTCACAGTTTCGTCTGGACAGATACCATGCCCCTCAAAGGAAGTTGCCCCACGAACGGCTGCAGCTGGACTTACGACGTTCACGTGGAACTGAAAAAAAGTGTACTGGAAAAGACCTCAAGCAAGAACGACTCTTTCCGGTGTCCCCACTGCAAAAACCAGATCAAAGCAAAGTGGACCACGTGTGATCAGTGCGGATGTTTCGTTGCAGGTTCCAAATCCTTTAAAAAGACGCACATTTTTCTCTATGTCGCGATTATTCTCGTACTTCTTTCTTTCGTATACAGATACCGGTTCTAACCCGGGTGCGTATTTTTTACAAAACCCGGACAAGCTGGACCTGACATTCCGAACCTCCCCTCGTTCACGACCTGAAGGAGAGTCATCAATGAAAAAAACACAGCGATTCAGCCGTCACCTCGCACCGGGGGCAGAAGTAAATAAAACTTCCGGTCCGGTCAAAGCCGCACCCCTGACCACTCCCGTCAGACGCCTGGATAACGGGAAATCCGTGAGGGAACCTGTTGTCTCCTGGGGAAAATCCCATACACAAATCTCTCGTTCTGAGAGGGATGATCTGTGAGGCAGCATAACATGGAAAGAGATAAACTCATTGAAAAACTGAAGACTGTCAAAGATCCCAGAGAACGAGACAGAATCATCTGGGCTCTCTCCGGTCAGGAAAAGAGTGCGTCGGACGAAGTGCCTGCTCCATCGACGGCAAGACCGTCTGCCCCGAGCCCGGAGACTGAAAAAGGAGAAAAACTTCCCCAATTGCCATCAGGAATCCGCCGTATCTTCGCCTACGTCGTACCGATCTTCTTCATCTTTTTCGGTCTCATCAATATCATCCAGGCAGCAATGCATTTTCTCGCGGGAGAACCGGAGGCTGCTGTCCCCCAGCTCATCATGGGAGGAATGTTCTTACTGTTCGGTATCATCAGCTTTGTAAAAGCGAAGAAACAGGCAAAATGAATATTTTCATTCCGGAACGGCAACCTTCCCGATACGGGTCGATATCCGTACCCGCAACCACCGGTACAGTAATCCGAAGACATGGATGAAAGTGCACCTGAACGGACAGTCTGGCTAAGGCTTTAAAGCCGGCTTTCCCCGATGAATAACCTTCATCGTATCTCATTCGCATGAGCGTAACGAACCATGCTCAGCCGCGATACACCTTTCGCGTCACTGGCTACAGCGCCCCCAAAATCATCATGGCTACCGTGACAACTGCGGTGACATTTATTGCCTCTATAACCAGATCGGGGTTATAACGACTGACGATAA
>Ga0194112_10001001_pt1 | contig 41453 bp, 41 predicted proteins | sample TA2MahC400mmetaG_FD_146191 | JGI IMG/M metagenome (GOLD analysis project Ga0194112, IMG submission 146191) | Freshwater microbial communities from Lake Tanganyika, Tanzania - TA2015016 Mahale Deep Cast 400m | ecosystem: Environmental > Aquatic > Freshwater > Lake | place: Tanzania: Lake... | reverse complement strand
CCCGGGTGCCCGCCCCGTCCCGAGGCGCTCATGGAGGGCATCGTCCTGCTGCAGCGCAAGATCATGGGCGAGAACATCAAAGAGAAGTGGAACGCCGGTGAGCGAGCCTGAGGCTCCCGGCGCCGCCCCCGCCCCCGAGGCCCCTGCCCCCGAGGCCCCGCCTTCCGCCGCCGCCCGCTGGGCGGCGCTCGCCGGGTCGAGCGAGTTCAGCGACGCCTTCCGCACCGCCAAGGTGCGGGTGCCCCGGGAGCGTTGGGTGGAGGCGCACCGCGCCTTGAAGCCGCATCTGCCCTTCTTCGGCTGGCTGTCGGCGGTGGACTGGAGCAACGAGGTGGCGGTGGGCGACCCCGTCGAGGGCGGCCCGGTGGAGGAGCGCTACGAGGTGCTCAGCCGCCTCTCCGACGTCACCGCCGGGGAAGCCGTCATCCTCTCCACCGACCTGCCGCCCGACGACCTGCGCCTTCCCTCCCTGACCGCGGTCTACACCGCGGCCGACTGGCACGAGCGCGAGGCCGCCGACATGTTCGGCATCGTCTTCGCAGGCCACCCCAACCCGGTGCGCATCTACCTGACCGACGAGTTCGTGGGCCACCCGCTGCGCAAGTCGTACCCGTTGCTCGCCCGCGAGGTGAAGCCCTGGCCGGGCGCGGTGGAGGTGACCCCGCTGCCTGCCGCCGAGCCGGCGCCGGGCGAATCCGGGGAGGGGAGCGGGTGACCGCCCCCACCGACCGGGACCTGCTGGCCGTGCACCGGTCCGAGGCGGCGGTGTCGGTGGAGTTGGTGACGCCCGAGATGACCCTGAACATCGGCCCGCAGCACCCCTCTACCCACGGGGTGCTCCGCCTGGTGGCCACCATCGCCGGCGAGCGGCTGGAGAAGGTGCAGCCGGTCATGGGGTACATGCACCGCGGCTACGAGAAGCTGGCCGAGGTGCGCACCTACGCCCAGATCAACGCCCTGGTGAACCGCATCGACTGGGTGTCGGGTTTCGCCAACGAGGTCCCCTTCATCCTCGCCGCCGAGCGGCTCATGGGGGTGGAGGCGCCGGAGCGGGCGCAGTACATCCGGCTGATCCTCACCGAGATGTACCGCATCTCCAACCACCTCATCTTCCTGTGCTCCTTCCCCGCCGAACTGGGCGCGCCCACTCCCCTGATGTACGCCTTGCGCGAGCGGGAGCGGGTGCTCGACCTGGTGGAGGGGGTAACCGGGGGCCGCTTCCACCCCAACTTCAACCGGATCGGCGGGGTGAAGCCGGCGGCCGGCGGCGGGTCCACCCAGCGCACCCGCTCCCAGGACTTGTCCCAGGGCTTCATCGACGGGACGCGCCGGGCCATGGCGGCAGTGCGCGCCGTCTGCGACGACCTCGAAGGGCTCGTCCTGGGCAACGAGATCGTGCAGCAGCGCACCGTCGGCATCGGGGTGCTGCCGGCCGAGACGGCCATCGAGTACGCCGTCAGCGGGCCGAACCTGCGGGCTTCGGGGGTGCCCTTCGACCTGCGCCGGGTGGAGGACTACCTGCCCTACGACCGCTTCGACTTCGACGTGGTCACCATGCCCAACGGCGACAACTACGACCGCTGCCGGGTGCGCCTCGAGGAGATCCGACAGAGCGCCCGCATCATCGAGCAGGCCCTGGGCTCCCTGCCCGGCGGGCCGCTGCAGGCCAAGGTGCCGCGAGTCATCAAGGTGCCGCGGGGCGAGTGCTACGTGCGGGCCGAGAACCCCAAGGGGGAGATGGGCTACCACATCGTCTCGGGCGGCGGGCGGCGGCCCTACCGGGTCAAGATCCGCTCGGCCTCGTTCTGCAACCTGGCGGTGCTGCCCTGGCTGCTCGAGGGGGCGTTGATCCCCGACGTCATCGCCATCCTGGGCAGCCTCGACTTCGTCCTCGGGGACGTGGACCGATGAGCCTGCTCGACAACGTCTGGGTGGTGCTGGCGTTGAAGCTGGGCATCGCGGTGGTGGTGGTCTTCGCCGTGGCCCTGGTGATCATGTTCGCCGAACTGAAGGTGTCGGCCCACATGCAGCACCGCGTCGGCCCCTACTTCGCCGGCGGCCGGTGGGGCTGGGCCCAGGTGTTCGCCGAGGCCCTGAAGTTCCTGCAGAAGGAGGACCTGACGCCCCGCGACGCCGACCGGCCGGTGTTCCGGCTGGCGCCCATGGTGTCGCTCCTGGCGACCTTCGCCGTCATCGTCATCATCCCCCTCTCCCCGAAGCTGGTGGCGGTCGACCTCGACCTGGGCATCTTCTATGCCCTGGCGGCCGGGTCGGTGAGCACCATCGCCATCCTCATGGCCGGCTGGTCGTCGGGGAGCAAGTACTCGCTGATCGGCGGCCTGCGGGCCGGCGCCCAGCTGATCGCCTACGAGCTGCCGCTGGTGCTGGCGGTGGTGGGGGTGGTCATCCAGGCCGGGACGATGTCGATGGTGGGCATCACCGAGGCCCAGGCCCAGCCCCTCTTCCACCTCGGGAGCGTGGGCATCTCCCTGCCCTACGTCCTGGCGGGGCAGATCGTCGGCTTCGTGATCTTCATGATCGCCGTGCTGGCCGAACTGGTCCGCATCCCCTTCGACATGCCCATCGCCGAGCAGGAACTGGTCATGGGCTACCTGACCGAGTACTCGGGCATCCGCTTCACCATGTTCCTGCTGGGCGAGTACGCCGGCATGCTGGCCATGTCGGCCATCGCCGCAGTCCTCTTCCTGGGCGGCTACCACTTCTGGGGCCTCAACGCCGACTGGTTCGGGCCCTTCGTGCTGCTGGGCAAGGCGCTGCTGCTGGTGTTCGTGATGATCTGGTTCCGCTGGACCTGGCCGCGCCTGCGGGAGGACCAGCTGCAGTCTCTGGCCTGGCGCTGGCTGGTGCCCCTGGGCCTGGCCAACATCGCGGTCACCGCGGTCCTGAAGGTGGTGCTGTGAGAGGCCTCCGCTACCCCCCGGGCACGACGCTCCGCTCGGCGGTCCCCGGCCTCGGGCTGTTCAAGGGCATGTGGCTCACCTTCCGCACCTTCCTGCGCAAGCCGGTCACGGTGATGTACCCCCTGGAGAAGGAGGTCCCGCCGGAGCGGGCCCGCGGGGTCATCGCCCTCGACGTGGAAGCCTGCACCGTCTGCATGCTCTGCGCCCGGGAGTGCCCCGACTGGTGCATCTACATCGAGGGGCACAAGGTGCAGCAGCCTCCCGCCGAGCCGGGGGGGCGCGCTCGCACTCGCTCGGTGCTCGACCGCTTCGACATCGACTTCGCCCTCTGCATGTACTGCGGCACCTGCGTGGAGGTCTGCCCCTTCGATGCCCTCTTCTGGTCGCCGGAGTACGAGTACTCCGAGCCCCGCCGGATCGACCTGACCCACGACATGGAGCGCCTGGGGCAGTGGCTGCCCACGGTCCCCGAGCCTCCCGCTCTGGAGGGGAGCGAGCCGGAGGCAAGCAAGCCGGGGAACCCCGAGCCGGGAAGCCCGGCACCGCCGGCGAGCCCCGGGCCGGGAAGCCCGGAGCCTCCGGGAAGCCCGGCACCGCCGGCGAGCCCCGAGCCCGAAAGCCCCAAGCCGCCCGAAAGCCCCGAGCCGAAGGGGAGTGAGCCGTGAGCCTCGGCGACTGGATCGGCCAGAGCGAGAACCTGGTGTTCCTGGCGGTGGGCGTGGTCATGCTCGCCGCCGGGTTCTGGGTGGTGACTTCGCGCAACCTGGTCCATGCGGTGCTGATGCTGGTGGTGGCCCTGGCCGGGTCGGCCGCCCTGTTCCTGCTGCTGGGCGCCGAGTTCGTGGCCTGGACGGTGGTGCTGGTCTACATCGGGGCGGTGGTGGTGCTGTTCCTGTTCGGGCTCATGATCACCCGCGCCCCGCTGCGCCGCGACCCCTTGCCTCTCGACCACCGGCGGCGCTGGCCCGCCGCGCTGGTGGCCGTGGCGGTCTTCGCCACCCTGGCCTACGCCACCACCGCCTTCTTCGGCTGGGAGCAGGGCGAGGCCGTGGAGCGCAGCCTCACCGGCGACCTCGGCGAACTGCTCTTCAGGCGGTTCGTGATCCCGTTCGAGGCGGTGTCGTTCGTGCTGCTCGCCGCCCTCATCGGGGGCATCGTGCTGGCCCGGAAGGACCCCAGGGAATGACGCTCAACCAGTTCCTCATCCTGGGGTCGCTGCTGTTCTCGCTGGGCGTCTACGGCGTCCTGGTGCGGCGCAACGCGGTGGCGGTGCTGCTCTCCATCGAGCTGATGCTGGCCGCGGTCAACATCAACCTGGTGGCCTTCGGGTCCCTCCTCGGCGACACCATGCACACCGGCCACATCTTCGCCCTGTTCGTCATCACCGTGGCCGCCGCCGAGGTGGGCATCGGCCTGGCCATCGTGATCCTGATCTTCCGCAACCGCTCGTCGGTGAACGTCGACGAGCTCGACCTGATGAAGTGGTGATGCCCGGGATGTATGCCTTCGCCGCGCTCAGCACCGCCGAGGGGGGTCACGCCGCCGCGGCCGCCGAGCCGAGCGGGTTCCTCGCCCTGCTGGCCCAGGGGGCCTGGCTGATCCCGGTGGTGCCCCTGCTGGCCATGGGCCTGATCGTGCTCTTCGGCAAGCGGCTTCCCTTCAAGGGATGGGAGGTGGCCGAGGCCGCCCTGGCCTTCGTCGCCCTCTACGGCACGGCGCTGCTGGTGGGCAACTGGGTGGCGCCTTTCGCCTTCGAGCGCCACGTGGAGATCGCCCGCATCGGCGTCCTCCCCGGCGGCGCCGACCTGGTGCTGGAGTGGGGCTGGGTGGTGGACGGCCTGTCGATCATGATGTACGCCGTCGTCGGCATCGTCGGCTTCTTCGTGTTCACCTACTCCAAGGGGTACATGAAGGGCGACGTCCGCTTCACCTGGTTCTTCGCCGCCTTCTCGCTGTTCGCCGGCGGGATGCTGGTGCTGGTCTCCTCGCCCAACACCATCCAGTTGATCGTGGGCTGGGAACTGGTCGGGGTGGCCTCGTACCTCTTGATCGGCCACTGGTGGGAGGACCACGCCAACAACGCCGCCGCCATCAAGGCCTTCCTGGTCAACAAGGTGGCCGACGTCGGCCTCTTCCTCGGGGTGATCATCTCCGGCCTGGTGGTGGGCTCCTTCCGCTTCACCGACCTGTTCGCCGCGGTGGCGGCAGGCGACTCGGCCCTGGCCGACGTAGGCGTGTGGGTGGGCCTGGCCGTCTTCATCGGCGCCATGGGCAAGAGCGCCCAGTGGCCCTTCCACGTGTGGCTCCCCGACGCCATGGCCGGCCCCACCCCGGTGTCGTCGCTGATGCACGCCGCCACCATGGTGACCGCCGGGGTCTACCTGCTGGGGCGGATGTTCCCCTTCTACCAGGCCGAGGGCTTCGGGGCCGGGCTCAAGCCGCTGATCCTGGTGATCGGGGCGCTCACCCTCTTCCTGGGCGGCCTGCTGGCCCTGGTCCAGGACGACATCAAGAAGGTGCTGGCCTACTCGACGGTCAGCCAATTGGGCTACATGACCGCCGCCATGGGGGCGGGGGCCTACACCGCCGGCCTCTTCCACCTGTTCACCCATGCCTTCTTCAAGGGCCTGCTCTTCCTGGCCGCCGGGTCGGTGATCCATGCGGTCCACTCCAACAACATGAGCGACATGGGGGGCCTGCGCCGGGCGATGCCGAAGACCTTCTGGACCTTCCTCATCGGCTCGCTGGCCCTGGCGGGCATCGTGCCCCTGTCGGGGTTCTGGTCTAAGGACGAGATCCTGGCCTCGCTCCAATACGACTCCCAGCACGGGGGCGGCGGTCTGGCCACCTTCGTGCTGGTGCTGGCATTGGCCGGGGCGTTCGTCACCGCCTTCTACATGGCCCGCGCGGTGAACCTGACCTTCTTCGGGAGGTACCAGGGGGAGGCTCACCCCCACGAGTCGCCGCGGGTGATGACCTACCCGCTCATCGGCCTGGCCGCCCTGGCCGCGGTGGGCGGCCTGGTCAACATGCCGGGGTGGTTCACCGCCTTCACCTCCTGGCTGGCGGCGCGGGCCCATCCCATCGTGGAGCATCACCCCGGCGGCCTGAACTGGGGCCTGGCGGCCATCGGCACGCTGGTGGCCTTGGCGGGCATCGCCGCCGGCACCGCCCTCTTCGGGCGGGACCGGGCCACCCAGAAGGAGCGGGACCGCTTCCGCATCCCTCTGCTCTACCCGCTCCTGGAGCGCAAGTACTTCGTGGACGACCTGTACGACTACGCCCTGGTGCGGCCCATCCGGGGCCCGCTGGCCCGGGCGGCCAACTGGTCGAACGATGTGATCATCGACGGCGCGGTGAACGCCTTCGGGGCGACGGCCCGCCGCCTGGCGGCGGTGGTGTACGGCGGCCTCGACCAGCGGGGCATCGACCTGGGCATCAACGCCGCCGCCGCCGCCACCGGCGAGGCGGGCGGGGCGCTGCGCCGGGTGCAGACGGGCAAGGTGCAGCAGTACGCCGCCGCCCTGTTCCTGGGGGCGGTGCTGCTGGTGGTCGGTTTCCTGATCTTCGGCTAGAGGAGGGCGAGCGAGATGGGCTGGTTCGAGAACGGGTGGGGGCTGAGCCTCATCGTGTTCCTCCCCCTGGTGGGGGCGGCGGTGGTGCTGGCGGTCCCGCGCGCCCGGGAGACGGCGATCAAGACCATCGCCCTCGGCTTCGCCGCCGCCTCCTTCGTCGCGTCGGTGGTGGCCACCGTCCGCTTCGACTTCGGCGAGGCGGGCTACCAGTTGGGCGCCGACACCTCGTGGATCCCGGCCATCGGCTCCCGGTTCCACATCGGCCTCGACGGGATCAGCCTGCCTTTGGTGGTGCTGTCCACCTTCATCACCTTGCTCTGCATGGTCTACTCGTGGAACCACTGGCCCGAGCCGCACAACCCCAAGGCCTTCCTGGTGCTGATGCTGGTCCTCGCCACCGGCATGGCGGGCACCTTCGTGGCCCTGGACCTGGTGCTGTTCTTCATCTTCTTCGAGTTGGTGCTGCTCCCGATGTACTTCATGATCGGCATCTGGGGCGACCGGAACCCGATGCGCCTGCCCGGGTTCAAGAGGCCGGTGGAGACCCGCCTCTATGCGGCCATCAAGTTCTTCCTGTTCACCCTGTTCGGCTCGGCCTTCATGCTGCTGGGCTTCCTGGCGCTCTACTTCCGGTCGGGCGACGCGCCGGGGGCGACTCGCACCTTCGACATCGAGGCCCTGTCGGCCCTGGGCGCGCAGGGGCACTTCACCGGCACCTTCGCCTTCTGGGTGTTCTTCGCCTTGTTCCTGGGGTTCGCCGTCAAGGTGCCCATGTGGCCGCTGCACACCTGGCTCCCCGACGCTCACACCGCCGCCCCCACGGTGGGCTCGGTGCTGCTGGCCGCCATCCTCCTGAAACTGGGCTCCTACGGCTTCATCCGCATCGCCCTGCCCATCCTCCCCCAGGAGGCGCAAGCCTGGGCCCCGGCCATAGCCATCCTGGCGGTGATCGCCATCATCTACGGGTCGCTGGCCTGCCTGGCGCAGACCGATATGAAGCGCCTCATCGCCTTCTCGTCGGTGGGGCACATGGGTTTCGTCATGCTGGGGATCGCCACCCTCACCGACATCGGCATCAACGCCGCCATCATCGGCATGGTGGCCCACGGGGTAATCACCGGCCTGCTCTTCTTCCTGGCCGGGTCCATCCAGCACCGCTACCACACCCGGGAGATGGCCCGCCTGGGGGGCAACCAGAAGACCCTGCCCATCCTCGGGGGCATCCTGGGCTTCGCCGCCATGGCCTCCCTGGGCCTGCCGGGCCTGGCCGGGTTCTGGGGCGAGTTCATGGCCCTGCTCGCCGCCTTCAACCCCTTCGCCGGGGCCAGCCTGGCCGTGTTCCGCACCGCCATGGTCATTGGGGCCATCGGCACGGTGCTCACCGCCGGCTACCTGCTGTGGATGCTGCAGCGGGTGAACCTGGGGGAGGTGCCCGAGGAGTGGCGGGATAAGTCCTTCCCCGACGCCGACCGCTTCGAACTGGCGGCCTGGGTGCCGCTGGTGCTGGTGATCCTGGCCATCGGCGTCTATCCGGCCATCGTGTTCGGCGCCACCAGCGACTCGGTGGTGAGCCTGGTGCAACGCGCCTTTGGAGGCTGAGCGAGTGTTCGACTACCACGCCCTGCTCCCCGAGTTCATCCTCGGCGCCACCGTGCTGGTGGTGCTGGGGGTGGACCTGGTGGTGGCGCCGCGGCTGCGCTGGCTGGCCGGGGCGGCCGGCATCGCCGGCCTGCTCGGCGCCGCCGTCCCCCTGCTGACCCTGGCCGCCGCCGCGGGGCCGCGAGCCATGTTCGGCGGGTCGTATGTGGTGGACGACTTCGCGCTGGTCCTGAAGGGCCTGTTCCTGGTGGCCGGGGCCATCGTGCTGCTGGCCTCGGTGGGCTACCTGCGACGCGATCGCTACTACGAGGGGGAGTACTACTTCCTGATCCTCGCCTCCATCACCGGGGCGGTGGTCATGGCCTCGGCGCGGGACCTGATCACCATGTTCATCGGCCTGGAACTGGTGTCGGGCCCGGCCTTCCTGCTGGCCGGGTGGCGCAAGGGCGACCTGCGCTCCAACGAGGCGGCGCTGAAGTTCTTCCTCATCGGGGTGCTGTCGTCGGCCGTCCTGCTGTTCGGCATGTCGCTGGTGTACGGCACCACGGGTGAGTCCACCTTCGCCGGCATCGCCGCGGCGGCGGCGGCGCTGGAGGGCGAGTCGGCCTTCGTGCTCGGGGTGCTGCTGGTGCTGGTGGGCTTCGGCTTCAAGATCGCCGCGGTGCCGTTCCACTTCTGGGCGCCCGACACCTACCAGGGGGCTCCGCTGCCGGTGGCCGCCTACCTGTCGGTGGGCTCCAAGGGGGCCGGCTTCGTGGGCTTGCTCACCATCTGCTACGGGGCTTTCACCGGGGCCAGGAGCATCTGGGGACCGGCGCTGTGGGTGCTGGCGGCGCTGACCATGACGGTGGGGAACCTCACCGCCCTGCGGCAGAGCAACGTGGTGCGCCTGCTGGGCTACTCCTCGGTGGCCCACGCCGGGTTCATCCTGGCGCCTTTCGCCATGGCCGCCGCCTTCGACGGCCCGGCCCTGGAAGAGGCCTTCTTCGCTTCGCTGACCTACTTGCTCATCTACGCCTTCATGAACCTGGGGGCCTTCGCCGCCGTCATCGCCATCGCCGAGCGCACCGGCAGCCGGGAGATCGACGACTGGGCCGGCCTGGCCCGCTACGCGCCGGTCCCGGCCACGCTGCTGGGGGTGTTCTTCTTCTCGCTGGCCGGCATTCCCCCGCTGGCCGGGTGGTTCGCCAAGTTCGTGATGTTCAAGGCGGTGCTGGGAGATGGGGGGAACCCGTGGGGGGTGGCCCTGGCGGTGGTGGCGGCGGTCAACGCCGTCATCGCCCTGTTCTTCTACGCCCGGGTGCTGAAGGCGGCGTTCATGGACCCGGCGCCCGACACCCTGCCGGAGGGGCCGGCGGTGTCCCGGCCGCTGGCGGTGGTGCTGGCCTTGACCGCGGTGGTGGTGCTGGCGGCCGGGTTCTACCCGCAGTTGCTGGCCTTCTTCGCCGAGGCGGCGCGGGGGCTGGCGCTGCCCTGAGGCTCGCTTCCCCCGCGGCGGGGAGTAAGACGCCCCGGCGACCCCCGACAGCGTTGACGCCGGACCGTGGGGCCGTCAGAGCGTGCCGCGGGGCGCCACCCACCGGTGGGCCTGTCCCGTCACCTCGGCGATGCGCTCGTAGTCGGCGTCGTAGTGGAGGATGGCCAGGCCGGCCGACTCCGCCGCGGCGGCGACGATCAGGTCCGGAATGGGGAGGCGGTGGCGGCCGCGGGTGGCCAGGATCCGCTGCACCTCCAGCGCCCGTTGCATCACCGAGGGGGTGATGGGCGCGTCCTCGAGGGCGCGGCGCTCCTCTCGGATCGTTTCGTAGTCGGCCGGACCGCGCGCGCTGTAGAGCACTTCGAGGTCCACGATGGCACACGTCGCGATGAGGCCCTCGGCGAGTGGAGGGCCGAGTCGCTGCGCCACGGCCGGCACCGTCATCCTGGACAGGGCGCTCGTGTCGGCGAGGAACCGGGCGGTCACCGCCAGGCCCCGGCCATGATGTCGGCGCGGCCGAGGTCGGTGCCTTCACCGGAAGCCAGGCGGGCGGCGTGCCGGCGGCGCTGCGCCGCCAGCGCGGCTTCGGCGAGGGCGCGGTTGACGGTCTCTTTCATGGTGCCGGTCCCGAGGGCCGAGCGGGCCCCGGCGAGGAGGTCGTCGTCGATGTCGATGAGTCGCTTGGTCACGCAGCCAACTATATCCGATACGGGGCTGGCTGTATATACTGCTGAAGGGGGCGATGTCGGCCTGCGACGACCGGGGCGGCGAGGGCCGGGAGCCCGCGAAGTGGGGTGGGGGACAACGGGTTGGTGGTGGCGGCGGTCGCTACCCTGACTTGGTGGCCTGCCCCCACTGCGCCTTCCCGATCCCCATAGCGACAGAGCCGCTATTGGCGGACAGTCTCACTCACGAGGCCGATTACATTCGGTCCATCGAAGAGGTCGGCGGAGTCGGCACCGATCTGAGGAGCTTCGTGGCTGGTGTAGACCTCGATGAGATCGGAGGCACTGACGACCCGTGGTGCCGGGATCTACCGGTGGAGCAGCACGCCCGGGAGGCGCAACTGCGCGCTGCACAGGGTGACCCGCGTCCGACGCGCGGGTTCGATCTCGGCGCCTATCTGGGGCACCTGGGGAGGACGGCGCTCGACGTTGGCCGCCGGCTTCTCGGGGGTTTCTGGTGGTGGTCGAAGTGAGAACGGCCGTGGCAGCTGGCGGGCGGCGAAGCCGGCGTGTGGTCCTGTCGTGGGCCGCAGCGGCTGTCTGTCTGCTGGTGGGGGCATGCGCCTGGCCCGATCCCGGCACCTCGTACTTGCTGGAGAACCCCTGCTCGATCTCCCTCACCTTCAGCGCTCGGGAGGTCGAGTACGGCCAGCCTGAGCCAGATGACTCAACACCGACGGTGTACAGCAGGCTGCTGATGCCGCACGAGAAGCGTTCCGTCGGCGGCAGAACGGGGGCTGTCGCGCTCTGGACTGTGGTGGAATTGGGTTGGCGCTTTCGGTACGAGGCGCCTGATGATCGGTCTTCTACTGTCCGCGTTGAGCCGCCCCTGACGCTATGCCCGTCTGGCTAGCGCTGTCCAGCGCCCTGGTGGACACCGCCAACCGCACCTGGGTCTACGACTCGGCCACCCGGCGGGTGGCAGAGCTGCGGGCCGGCTCCTACCGGTTCAACCCCACCAACCCGCAAACCAGCCTGCAACGCGCCGCCTACACCTACGACAACGCCGGCCTGATCACCACCATCATCGACTACCGCAACTCGTCCCAACGCCTGTGCTACCAGTACAACCTGCGGGGCATGCTCACCCGGGCGTTCACCGGCGACTCGGACTGTGCGGTGTACGAGCCGGCTGTGGGCGCGGATCCTTTCAACCACACCTACGGGTATGACCCGGTGGGGAACATCACCGCCTTCACCGGCATCTCCGGCTGGTCTTACGGCGCCGGCAATGAGCCGGGGCCGGGGGATGCCGGGCCGCATGCGGTGATGTCCGCCGGCGGGGTCTACTTCACCTACGATGATGCGGGCAACCAGACCGGCCGCACCCAGGCCGGTGCCACCACCGCCTACAGCTACAACGCCGACGGGCGGCTGAGCAGCATCACCCCCCCTGCCGGAGCCGGCTGGGTGTTCCGTTACGACGCCGACGGCAGCCGGGTTCGGGTGCAACACGGCCCCGGCGCTTTCACCTACCACATCGGCGGCCTGCTGGAGGTGGACACCACCGCGGCGGGTGGTGCGGTGACCGCCACCCGAAGCGCCTACCCGTTGGGGGGTGGGGTGACCGCGGTCAGAACCAACACTAAGACCGGAGGCAGCTGGACTCCCGCCGGATCCGACCGGGTCGACTACACCTTCGGGGACCATCTCGGGTCGGTCGGCGCCGTGTGGACCGAAGGTGATCCGGGAACCCGTTTCCTGCAGCGCTACTACCCGTGGGGTGCCCCCGCCCCACCTGGAACACAGGCCTGCCCACCAACCACACCTACACCGGCCAGGAAGCCGACCAGGCCGGTGGCACCGCTTCGGGGTTGATGTTCTACCAGGCCCGCTACTACGACCCCCGCATCGGACGGTTCACCCAGCCAGACACCATCATCCCCGACCCGGCCGACCCGCAGGCGTATGACCGCTACCAGTACGTCCGAAACAACCCCGCCAACCACACCGACCCGACGGGGCATGCGGGCCTGGCAACCCAGAAGGTTGTGGGTTCGGGGGACGGGAGCATCAGGGAGGAGGACGAGTGGCGCGAGCGCTTCGATGAGGCACTCGCAACCAAGGCGGACGAGGTGGAGAAGGCCGAAGGCCGAGCCCGGAGCCTCACACGCCAGGAGCGCATTGATGTCATCAGCGGCCTCGCCAACCGTTGGGTGAGGCGCGACGTGGAGCACAAGGTGCTCGGCGCTGACTATGTTCCGTGGCCCACGAGCATCACGAGCGAACGCAGGGCAGAGCAGGAGGCGTCTGCCGAGCGCGCGCGAGAGCGGGAGATAGGGGAAGCTGTGGCGTGGCGGGCCTACTGGGAAGAGGTGAACCGCGCAGAGGTCCAGGGAGGTCTCGGCCTCCGGCGGAGGCTGGACCCGGAGGATCGGCGAGCAATCGGCTTCGTCGACACCTTCGCCGGCGTCGGTCTCGTGTCGAGGTGGGCTGCCCGGATGCGGGACTGCAACGTGCTCGACGCGAACCCGGCGTACGTCAGGGGCATGAGATACCAGGGGCCGATCTGGCCTCGGCCGAAGTGAGGCCGAAGAGGGGGACCTGGGATATGCTGCCTCGCTCGCGTCGTCACCACCGCAGAAGCCCACGGCCGCTTTTCTGGCTGTCGGTAGCGTTGCTGCTCATTGCGGCCTGTGCTGACCCAAGAACCGGCCTGGCCTCCGCGACCTGCCGTGACTTGGAACACCTGACCGAAGAGCAGGCTGTGTTGCAGGTCGCGCAGGTGCTGGCAGAGTCCGGCAGTCTCGAAAGCGCTGCCGCGCTCCTGAGAGAGATGAAGCGCCTGTGTCCGGAGGTGGTCCCCACTCTGCGCCGACCCATTCCGCTTGACTCCGTTGGGATCACGGCGGAGGTGACCGAATGCTCGGACGGTGGAGCCGCTGGGGTGGTTACGAGCAAAGACCAGCGTGTGCTTGACCTGACCTTCCGCATCGCATACACAACGGATGACGGCAGCGTGGTAGCGACGGAGGAAGGCCTGACGGCCATGGGCCTGGCCCCGGGGGTGTCGCGGGCGTGGCGGTCCACCTTTCCCGGTGCCCGGCCGTCTCACACGCACTGTGAGTTCGTACTCACCGAGGCCTACCAAGGCTGCTGTTGAGTGAGCGCCGTCTCATCCGCACCCGACGGTCCAATGCGGACCCGATTGCCATCCGAGTATCGAGGCTCTTCGATCTCTCGCGAGCGGTGGGACCTGCGTCGGGCTGATGTGGGTGGGATGCGGGGGCGGTACTCTCGGCGGCGGCTTGGGGTGAGTGGCGGGGAAGGGGCCGGTGTTGCTGGGTGATCGTCTGGCGGTTCGGGTACGGGGTGGTGGCCCGTTGCCTTTCGACGAGTTCATGGCGGCGGCTCTGTACGACCCGGACGGGGGCTACTTCTCCACCGGCCCGTTGCGTTCGGCACGGGACGGGGACTTCCTCACCAGCCCCGAGGTGAGCCCCCTCTTCGGCGCCACGCTGGCCCGATTCGTGGAGGTGGAGGCGTACCGCATCGGGGCGGATCCCATCGAGGTGGTGGATGCGGGGGCGGGTTCGGGGTCGCTGCTGCGGGGCCTGCTCGACACGGTGCGGACCGGGGTCCGGGCCTGGGCCCTGGAGGTGTCGCCCGCCGCCCGGGAGGCGCTGCGCCTGGCCGTGCCCGAGGCGATGGTGGCCGAGGGCCCGGCGGCCCTCCCGGCGCCGCTGCGGGGAGTGGTGGTGGCCAACGAACTGCTCGACAACCTGCCGGCGGCGGTGGCGGTGCGCCGGGGCGCCGGCTGGAAGGAGCGCCTGGTGGGCGCCGACGCCGACGGCCTCTGCTGGCTGGAGGGCCCGGCGCGCCCCGAGGTGGCGGCCTGGGCCGAACGCCACGCCGGGCCGGTGCCGGAAGGCGGCCTGGTGGAAGTGCAGATCGCCGCCGGCGAGTGGCTGCGGGACATGCTCGGGCGCGTTGAAGCGGGCGCCGTGGTGGTGGTCGACTACGGCGACACCGGCCCCGGCCTGGCCTCCCGGCGGGCCGAGGGCACGCTGCGCACCTACCGGGGGCACCATCTGGGCCCCGACCCCCTGCTGGAGCCGGGGAGCACCGACATCACCCTGGACGTGGACTTCGGGGCGCTCGAGGCCGTGGCCCGGCAGGAGGGGGCGGCGGTGGAGGTCACCCCCCAGGCGGAGTTCCTGGAGCGGTGGGGCCTGCGGGAGTCGCTGGCCCGGCTGCGAGCGGAGGAACTGGCCCTGGCCCGGGAGGGCGACCCCATGGAGCGCCTCCGGGTGCGCAGCCTGATCACCGGCGGCGAAGCCCTGCTGCACCCGAGGGGCCTGGGCGACTTCCGGGTGCTGGTGGCACGAAGGTGAGGGGCCCCCGCAGGGGCCCCTCGTCACTCGGCAGGTACGGGCGTATCAGCCGTTGAGGAACGACCCGATGAACGCCAGGTCGTCCGGCTGGTCGATGCGGTAGCCGCCGCCGTTCCCCACGCAGTTGGGGTTCACCCCGAAGGAGGTCACCGCCACGATGGTGGTGGTGTCACCCAGGAAGTTGGGCCCGCCGGAATCGCCGAAGCAGGTCCCGCCGGTGGCCGCCTTGCCGGGGTTGTTGCTGAACTTCACCGAAGTGCCCTTGGGGATGCCGAAGACCCCCTGGACGCTGATCAGCATCATGGAGGCGACGTAGCGGTCGTCGTCGCCCGGGTTGAACACCGGCACCATGCTCTGGATGCCGTAGCCCACCGCGGTGAACCGCTGCTCCGAGCCGCGCTTGGTGGACAGCATGTCCAGGATGCCCTGCGGCGGCAACTGCCCGTAGTAGGAGGGATCCACCAGGCTGGTGGGCACCGCCTGGTCCAGGACGACCACACCGACGTCGAAGAGGTAGAAGGCGGCGTCGATGTACTGCGGATGCGAGTAGGCCGTGCCGCGGTACCAGTTGGGGCTGGCGTCGAGGGCGGCGCTCCAGGCGGCCAGCCGGTCTGCATTCGAGGTGAAGCCGCTGCTGGGCGGCAGGATGGAGTAGTCCGAGACCTCGAGGAAGCTGACCCACATGTCGGTGCCCCCGTGGCCCACCCCGTAGGTGCAATGGCCGGCGGTCAGCACCACGTTGGCCGACAACAGGGTCCCCGAGCAGTTGTACCAGGCCCCGGGGTCGGGATACCGGCTCGAGGGGACGGTGGGATCGAAGAACAGCAACTGGCCCACCTGGGGATGGCGCCCGTTGTCGGGCGTCCCGTGGGTGATGGCCGCCGCCGGCACCGCCAGGGCGGCGAGGGCCACGACCATCAGCAGTACGAGCATTCTGCGCGACATTCTTGAACACCTCCGGTAGTCGCAATCCGTCAGGCTATCGCGTTGGAAACCGCTGCGCCGGGGCGGCCGGGCCTCACCGCCCGAGGGAGCCACCCGGCGCTCGGTGAGGCGGTTCGGCAGGCCGGCGCCGACGGAGCGGCCGGGGGATGGGCCCCTCGCCCGCCCTTCCGCAAGCGGCACCGCCCCCCTACCATCCCGGCCATGCGGAACAACTTCAAGACGCTGGTGCTGATGGCGGGCCTCGGCGCCCTGTTCGTGCTGGTGGGGCAGATGATTGGCGGCACCAACGGCGCCCTCCTCGCGCTGGCCATCGCCGGCGGGTTGAACTTCCTCATGTACTTCTTCTCGGACAAGGTGGCCCTGGCGGCAACCGGGGCCAAGCCGGTGGAGGAGCACGAACTGCCCGAGGTCTACTCCATCGTGCGGTCCCTGACCCAGCGCGAGAACATGCCTATGCCGCGCCTCTACCTCATCCCCTCCCCGCAGCCCAACGCCTTCGCCACCGGGCGCAGCCCGCGCCGCGCCGCGGTGGCAGTGACCGCCGGCATCCTGCAGATGATGGACCGGCAGGAACTGGCAGGGGTGCTGGCGCACGAGTTGTCCCACGTGCGCAACCGGGATGTGCTCATCGCCACCATCGCCGCCACCGTCGCCGCCGCCCTCTCCTTCCTCATGCGGATGGCGCTCTGGGGCGGCCTGGGAGGCCAGAATCGCAGGCACAACGACGCCTTCAGCATGATCATCGGCCTGGTGGGGATCATCCTGGCGCCGCTGGCCGCCATGGTGATCCAGATGGCCATCAGCCGCGCCCGCGAGTTCGAAGCCGACCGCAGCGGGGCCGAGATGACCGGGTCTCCCCTGGCACTGGCCCGGGCCCTGCAGAAACTGGAGGTGGGAACCTCCCGCATCCCGATGCCGATGAACCCCTCCACCGCCCAGTTGTTCATCGCCGACCCCCTGAAGGCGCTGGGGCGCCACGGGGGCGGCGGCGGGCTGGGGCGGATGTTCTCCACCCATCCGCCCATCGACGAGCGAGTGGAGCGGCTCACCGAGATGGCCCAGGGGATCCGCTAGCCACGCCCCGGCGGTGAGGCCCGGCGGGCGGCCGCGGCGGCCCGGTGCGGCCGGGCAGCGGCCCGGCAGGGTGGAGAGCGCATCCCGTCGGCTATCATCGCAACGCTTCGGGGGGATGCCCGAGCGGCCAAAGGGAGCAGACTGTAAATCTGCCGGCGAAGCCTACGGAGGTTCAAATCCTTCTCCCCCCACCGGTGCGGTAACCTGACCGCCCACCGCCCCCTTAGCTCAGTGGTAGAGCACTTCCATGGTAAGGAAGGGGTCCCCGGTTCGAGCCCGGGAGGGGGCTCGGGACGGCGCGCGAGGCGTCGTCCGGGCCGGAGGCCTATGCTCCGGAGCAGAGAGGCGGCGTAGCTCAGAGGCAGAGCACCCGGCTCATAATCGGGTAGTCGGTGGTTCGATTCCACCCGCCGCTACGACCGTACAGACAAGGCACCACCACCAAGAAGGAGTCCGCTGAGATGGGTAAGGAGAGGTTTGAGCGTACGAAGCCGCATGTGAATGTGGGGACGATGGGTCATATTGATCATGGGAAGACGACTTTGACGGCGGCGATTACGCGGGTGTTGGCGGCGCGTAATCCGAAGGTGGTGTTTACGCCGTTTGATCAGATTGATAAGGCTCCTGAGGAGAAGGAGCGGGGGATTACGATTGCGATTGCGCATGTGGAGTATGAGACGGATGCGCGGCATTATGCGCATGTGGATATGCCGGGGCATGCGGATTACATTAAGAATATGATTACGGGGGCGGCGCAGGTGGATGGTGCGGTGTTGGTGGTGGGGGCGGATGATGGTCCGATGCCGCAGACGCGGGAGCATGTGTTGTTGGCGCGTCAGGTGGGGGTGCCTTGTATTGTGGTGTATTTGAATAAGGTTGATTTGGTGGATGATCCTGAGTTGTTGGATTTGGTGGAGTTGGAGGTTCGGGATCTTCTGACGGAGTATGAGTTTCCGGGGGATGAGGTGCCGGTGGTGCGGGGGTCGGCTTTGTTGGCGTTGGAGGGGGATGCGGCGCATGAGGAGTCGGTGTTGGAGTTGATGGCGGCGTTGGATTCGTATGTGCCGTTGCCGCAGCGGGATGTGGAGAAGCCGTTCCAGATGCCGGTGGAGGATGTGTTTTCGATTACGGGTCGGGGGACGGTGGTGACGGGTCGGGTGGAGCAGGGTCGGTTGTCGGTGGGTACTGAGGTGGAGGTGGTGGGGATTCGTCCGACGCGTAAGACGACGGTTACGGGTGTGGAGATGTTCCGTAAGTTGTTGGATGAGGCGCGGGCGGGGGATAATGTTGGTTTGTTGTTGCGGGGGGTGGGGAAGGATGATGTGGAGCGGGGGCAGGTGGTGTGTGCGTTGGGGTCGATTACTCCGCATACTGAGTTTGAGGCTCAGGTGTATGTGTTGACGAAGGAGGAGGGTGGGCGGCATAATCCGTTTTTTCCGGGGTATCGGCCGCAGTTTTATTTCCGGACGACGGATGTGACGGGGTCGATTGGTTTGGGGGAGGGTGTGGAGATGGTGATGCCGGGGGATAACACGGAGATGCGGGTGTCGTTGATCTCTCCGATTGCGATGGAGGAGGGGTTGCGGTTCGCGATCCGTGAGGGTGGCCGTACGGTGGGCGCAGGACGCGTCACCAAGATCATCAAATAGGCTCTCCGCCGCGACAACGAGGTACCAAGCCCCATGCCGTCCGACAAGCGCCCCCCCATCACCCTCGCCTGCGAGGTCTGCAAACGCCGCAACTACGTGACGGTCAAGAACAAGGCCAACACGCGGGAGCGCCTGGCGGTCAAGAAGTACTGCCGGTGGTGCCAGCAGCACACGGCGCATCGCGAGACCCGGTGACGACCGGCGGGCGGCCGCGGGCCGCCGGCCGGGCTTCTGTCCCATGACCCTCGAGCGCCTGGCGGGGCGCTTCGTCGGCCCGGTCGAGTGGCCGGTGCGGGCGGAGGTGGTGGCGGAGTTCGTGGCCGCCACCGGCGACGACCCCGAGCGCTGGGAGGAGTTCGCCCCTCCGGGCTTCGCCGCCGCGGCGCTCTTCCGGGTGGCCCCGGCCTTCCTCGGTTTGCCGGAGGTGGCCCCTCTCTGCCGCTCCCTGCTGCACATCGAGCAGGCGTTCGCCTGGGCCCGCCCTCTGGCGGCTGGGGAGGCCCTGTCGGTCGAGGGCCGGGTTGCCGGGGTGCGGTCCCGCGAGGAGCGCCATCTGGTCGTGTTCGCCGTGTCGGCGTCGGGGCCGGCCGGGCCGTGGCTGGAAGGCACCTCCACCTTCATGCTGTCGGCGGAGCCGGCGGCCGCGGGGCCCGAGGAGGCCGAGCCCCCGGAGGATCGGCGGGCTCCCTCCGACGCCGCCCGGGCATCCGCGCTGCCTTCGCCGGGGGAGGCGCTCCCGCCCCTGCGCCGCTCGGCGAGCCGCGCCGACCTGGTGCGCTACGGCGCCGCCACCGGCGACACCAACCCCATCCACTTCGACCACGCCGCCGCCCGCGAGGCCGGGCTCGGAGGGGTGGTGGCCCACGGCCTGCTCCTCGCCTCGTGGCTCTTCCAGGCGGCGGCCCGGCATCGGCCGGGGCCGGACCCGCTGCGCCGGGCCCGGGTGCGCTTCCGCCGGCCCCTGCGGCCGGGCCTGGCAGCGGTGGTCACGGGGCGGGTGGCCGCGCGGAGGCCTGAAGGCGCCGACCTCGAACTGGCCCTGGAGGCCGTCGCCGGCGACGTCCCCCTGGCCACGGCCGCGGTGCGGGTAACCCCATGACCGCCGGCGAGGTCCAACGGGCCGAGGAAGAGCTCCTCGCCCGGGCCCGCAACGGGGACCGGGAGGCCTTCGGCGACCTCGTGGGGAGGTATCAGGACACCGTGTACACCCTGGCGCTCCGACTGGTGGGGCCCGACCTGGCGGCCGACGTCGCCCAGGAGGCCTTGCTGCGCGCCTGGCGGGCCCTGCCCCGCTTCCGGGGCGAGGCGGCTTTCGCCACCTGGCTGCATCGCATCACGGTCAACACCGCCTGGACCCTGCGCCGCCGCGCGAGGCGCCACACCGCCGAGCCTCTGGAGGGCGACCGGGAAGACGGCGGCCTGCTGCCGGAGCGAGCCGGGGAATTGGCCGAACTGCGCGCCGGGCTGACCCGGGCCCTCGGGTGCCTGACCCCGGGGCAGCGGGCGGTGGTGGTGCTGCGCGACGTCTACGGCTGGAGCAACTCCGAGGCGGCACGCGAACTGGGGATCACCGAGACCACCGCCAAGGTACGCCTGCACCGCGCCCGGCGGCGGCTGCGCGTGCTGCTCGAGGGGGTGAGATGAGACGCCTCCGGTGCTTCCTGGCCGATCTGGCCCCCGGCGAAGGGCCCCCGGCGCTGGCGGCCCACCGGGAGTCATGCCTGCGCTGCCAGGCGGCCGGGGCGCGAGAGCGCGCCCTGGGGCGCGCCCTGGGGGCGCTGCGGGACGAGGTGGTGGCGGCTCCTCCCGGGCTGCAGATGAGAGTGCTGGCCCGCCTCGGCCGGCAGGACGCCTTCGACCCGCGCCGCGCCCTCATCGCCCGGGCGGCCGCCCGGTACGCCGCCGCCGCCGGCCTCGCCGGGGCCACCCTGGCCGCCCTGCTCGCCGGCGTGCTGCGCCGCCACTCCCGGGCGCTCGGGTAGCCGGACGCCGGCGGGGGTCTCCGGCCGCCCTTCATCCCCGGCGGCGCCGGCGCTTGCCGGTGAGCCGCCGGTGCCATGTACAATGGCGCTGGTTCGCCCGGGAGGATCACGCGCGTCGTGAGCGCCTCCTCACTCAGGGGCGTAGCTCAACTGGCAGAGCACTGGTCTCCAAAACCAGCGGCTGGGGGTTCGAGTCCCTCCGCCCCTGCTCGATCGGAAGGAACGACGGCAGATGAACCGAGAGCTGCGAAGGCTGGCAGAGCGTGAAGAGCAGCGGGATCGCGACCGGCGGGCCCGCGGCCCGAAGCGCCGCGCCCGCCGGCGGGTCAACATCATCCAGTTCTTCTCCGAGGTCCGCACCGAACTGAAGCGAGTGGCCTGGCCCACCCGGCGGCAGGTGGTCGTCTTCACCACGGTGACGCTCATCACCGCCGGGGCGGTGACCATCTACGCCTTCGGCCTCGACATGGGGTTCAAGCGAGCCATCCTGTCGCTGCTCGAGTCGCTCACGAGGGGCGCGTGACCGACCTCACCCACGACCAGTTGGAGGCCGTAGACCTCCCCGCGCCGGAGGCCCAGCCTCCGGCCAGCCCCTACGACCTGCCGGGGTCGTGGTACGTGATCCACTCGTACTCCGGCTACGAGAACAAGGTCAAGGTCAACCTCGAGACCCGGATCCGGTCGATGCACCGCGAAGACGCCATCTTCGACGTGTGCATCCCCATGGAAGAGGTGGTCGAGATCAAGGGTGGCCGCAAGGTCACCGTATCCCGCAAGCAGTTCCCCGGCTACCTGCTGGTGAGGATGTTCATGGACGACGACTCCTGGGCGGTGGTGCGCAACACCCCCGGAGTGACCGGGTTCGTGGGGAATGCCAACAAGCCGACCCCGTTGTCCCGGCGCGAGGTGGAGCGCATCCTCGGGGTGCGCAAGGACCAGGAGGAGAAGAAGGCCCCCCGCTACAAGCCCGAGTGGGAGGTGGGGGAGACGGTGCGCGTGGTGGAAGGCCCCTTCGCCGACTTCAACGGCGTCATCGAGGACATCAACCTCGATCAGTCCAAGGTGAGGGTCCTCGTCGATATCTTCGGCCGGGAGACCCCGGTCGAGCTCGGTTTCGAGCAGATCCAGAAGTTCTAGTCAGCGGAGAGGTCCCCCATGGGTCGTAAGAAGGTCGCCGCCCTGCTCAAGCTCCAGATCCCCGCCGGGCAGGCCACGCCGGCGCCGCCGGTGGGCCCGGCGCTGGGCCAGCACGGGGTCAACATCATGGACTTCGTGCGGGCCTACAACGCGGCCACCGAGAGCCAGACGGGCACCATCGTGCCGGTGGAGGTGACGGTCTACGAGGACCGCTCCTTCACTTTCGTCACCAAGACCCCGCCGGCTGCGGTGATGCTTCGCCAGGCAGCCCGCGTCGAGAAGGGCTCGGCGCAGCCGCACATCTCCAAGGTGGGCTCGGTGACGCGGCAGCAGGTTCGAGAGATCGCCGAGACCAAGATGGCCGACCTCAATGCCAACGACATCGAGGCGGCCATGCGCATCGTCGAAGGCACGGCCCGCTCCATGGGGCTGACCGTCAAGGGCTGATCGAGGAAGAGTGGGAGGCCCGCCCCGGCGGGTCGCCAATACCACGAGGAGACGGCAATGGGCAAGAAGCAACGCGACGCGGCGGCCCGCTACGACCGGACCGCCACCTACCCGCCGGCCGAGGCGCTGGGGTTGGTCAAGGCCCTGGCTCACGCCGGGTTCGACGAGACGGTCGAAGCGGCCTTCACCCTGGGGATCGACGCCCGCCAGGCCGATCAGATCGTTCGGGGCACCGTCACCCTGCCGCACGGGACGGGCAAGACGGTGCGGGTGCTGGCGTTCGCCGCCGGGGAGCAGGCCCGTGAAGCCGAGGCCGCCGGGGCCGACCTGGTCGGCGGGGCGGAACTGGCCCAGGCGATCGCCGCCGGGCAGCAGGCCCTCGACTGGGACGTGACCATCGCCGCTCCCGGCATGATGAGCGAAGTGGGCAAGTTGGGCCGCCTGCTCGGGCCGCGCGGCCTGATGCCCAACCCCAAGGCCGGTACCGTCTCCGACGACATCGGACGGACGGTCCGGGAGTTCAAGGGGGGCCGGGTGGAGTACCGCAACGATCGTTACGGGAACGTGCACATCGTGGTGGGGAAGGTGTCGTTCCCGCCGGAGGACCTGGCGCGCAACCTGGCGGCGGTAGTCGAGGAACTGCAGCGCAACCGCCCGGCCGCCGCCAAGGGCAGGTACATCCGCAAGCTGGCGGTGTCCTCCACCATGGGGGTGGGGATCAAAGTCGACGTGAACCAGTTGGACGGCCTGCTCACCCTGATCCGCTGAGCCGGGGACGGGGGGACCCGGGACCGGAGGCAGGCCTGCGACCGGCGACGGGCCAGGAGGTCGCCGGTCCGGCTCGTCGGCGGACCAGGGTAGGGGCTGGCCGCAGGCCGACGGCGACCCGCCTGCGGGAAGCGTTGGTGGGGACGCTCCCCTCCGGCGCCACGGATCCCCCCGTGCGGGCTCATCATCGCGCCGCCGGGGGGCGATTGTCCAGCGGAACGCGCGGCGGCTTTGCCCGGCGCGGCGGCGGCCACTAGCCTCGGCTCTCACAACTCACGGACCGCAGACCGCCGGCCCCCCCGGGGCCAAGGGCCGCCAGGCCACCGGCGCAGGTTCGCCGGGCTCCTTGGTGGGCTCCCGCGACTCGGTCCGGGAGCCTTTGCTTTGCGAGGGAGGGCCCTCGCCGGAACGCAAGGAGACTGGATGCCACGACCCGAGAAGGTCCAGGCGGTGGCCGACGTGCGGGAGCGCCTCGAGAGGGCGCAGGCCGTCTTCGTCGCCGAGTACGCCGGCCTCACGGTCAAGGAGCAGCGCGAGCTGCGCCGCGGTCTGCGGGCCGCCGGTGGCGAGTTCCGGGTGGTCAAGATGACCCTGGCCCGGCGCGCCGCCGACGAGATGGGCCGGGAGTCGTTCAAGGAGCTGCTCGCCGGGCCTGCCGGCCTGGCCTATGCCTACGACGATCCCGCGGTGACCGCCCGGGTGCTGCGCGACTTCGCCCGCGACCATGCCCGTCTGGTGGTCAAGGGGGCGCTGTTCGGGGCGGAGGTGCTTCTGCCCGAGCGCGTCGCCGCCCTGGCCGACCTGGAGCCCCGCCCGGTGCTGCTGTCCCGGGTGGCGGGCGCCCTGCAGGCGCCGCTGGCCACCATGGCCGGGTTGCTGGCGGCCGTGCCGCGCGGCCTGGCCACGGTGCTGAGTGCCCTGGCCGAGAAGAAGCCGGCCCCCGCTGCGGCGGCCCCCGCCGCTCCGGCTCCGGCTGCCGACCCACCGGCCGAGGAGGCCGTCGAGGCTGCCGCCCCTGCGGCGGCCGAGGCGGTCGAGGCCCCGGCCCCCGCCGCTACCGAGACCCCAACTGAGCCCGAAGCCCCAACCCCAACCGAAACCCCTGGCAGCGAGGCGGCGATCGCCGCCGAGCCACCGGCCGCGGAGGCTGCTCAGGACGAGGCCGACGAGGCCGAGGAGGAATGAACCCACGATGGCTACCAAGATGACCCACGACGACTTGCTCGAGGTCTTCGAGAAGATGACCGTGCTCGAGCTCTCCGAGTTCGTGAAGAAGTTCGAGGAGCGCTTCCAGGTGACGGCGGCGGCCCCCATGGCGGTGATGGCCGCCCCGGGAGCGGCGGCGGCGCCCGAAGAGGAGCAGGACGAGTTCTCCGTGATGCTCATCAGCGCGGGCGAGAAGAAGATCCAGGTGATCAAGGAGGTTCGCACCCTCACCAGCCTGGGCCTCAAGGAAGCCAAAGCCCTGGTGGACGAGGCCCCCAAGCCGGTGCTCGAGGGCGTCGGCAAGGAAGAGGCCGAGAAGGCCAAGGCGCTGCTCGAAGGCGCCGGCGCCATCGTCGAACTCAAGTAGCCCCTGCTGCCTGCCCCGCGGGTGCGGGGGAGGCGCGCGGGCCGCAGGAAGTATCGACCAAGCTGTGGTGAGCCCGGCCCTTGGCCGGGCTCACTCGCGTCCCGGGACCCCTACCCTGTGAGAGATGCTCGGTCCCCTGATCCTGGTATCAGCCGGCGTGGTTGCCGGATGGCTCACCGGAAGCTGGGCCGGGGCGGTCGCCGGCGGGGCGGCCGGCCTTCTGGTCACCTTCGGGGTGGCCGCCGCCGCCGCCTGGTGGGCGGCGCAGGTGGGCCGCTTGCTCGACCCGAAGACGGCGCGGGAGGTGGCGCCGCGACCCCCCGGGTTCGGCAGGCTCTGCGCCGCCGTCTACCGACGGGCGCTCGGGGAAGGGGAGGGGGCGAGGGACGAAAGACCTTGACCGCCGTACCGGGGGCGAGGTATTGTTGCTCCGGAAAAGAAGAGCCGGAGTTCCCGCCGGTGAATTGGGGCTAGGGTAGCCGGGTGCTATCCTGGCCGTTTGTCGTCCCTGTGACCCAGAAGGCCCTGTCCATACCGTCCGCCCGGAGCGACTGAGGAGGATTCCTTGGCTGGTGCGCGCGCCGACCGTCTCTCGTTCGCGAAGATCCCCGAAGTCCTCCCCCTCCCCAGCCTCCTCTCCGTACAACACGAGTCTTTCGGTTGGTTCCTGGAGCGGGGGCTGCGCGAGATCTTCGAAGAGGTCTCGCCCATCGAGGACTTCACCGGGACCCTCGCCCTCGAGCTCACCGACCACCGTTTCGAAGAGCCCACGCTCTCCATCGAGGAAGCCAAGGAGCGCGACGCCAACTACTCGCGCCCCCTGTTCGTGATCGCCCGCTTCGTCAACCGCTCCACCGGCGAGATCAAGGAGCAGCAGGTCTTCCTGGGCGACTTCCCCATGATGACCCCCAACGGGACCTTCATCATCAACGGCACCGAGCGGGTGGTGGTGAGCCAGTTGGTGCGCTCCCCCGGGGTCTACTTCGACCAGGCGGTCGACAAGGCTTCGGACCGCGACGTGTACTCCGCCAAGGTGATTCCGGGCCGGGGCGCCTGGCTCGAGTTCGACATCGACAAGAAGGACACGGTGGGAGTGCGGGTCGACCGCAAGCGGCGCCAGTTCGTCACCACCTTCCTGCGAGCCCTCGACTTCGCCCAGACCGATGAGGAGATGCTGGAGCTGTTCGACGGTGCCGAGGTGATCCGTACCACCCTGGAGCGCGATCTCACCACCGACCGCGACGAGGCGCTCCTCGACCTCTACCGCAAGCTGCGCCCCGGCGAACTGACCACCATCGAGTCGGCGCGCGGGCTCGTCACCACCCTCTTCTACAACCCCAAGCGCTACGACCTCACCCGGGTGGGCCGCTACAAGCTGAACCAGAAGTTCGGCCGGCCCGCCATCGAGGACGCCGCCCTCGAGGGCTACCGGCAGGAGAACCTCGGCCTGCTGACCCGTGAGGACATCCTCGAGACCATCCGTTACCTGATCTGCCTGCATCGCCGGGACGCCGGCTACCGCACCGACGACATCGACCACTTCGGCAACCGGCGGGTGCGCACCGTGGGCGAACTGATCCAGAACCAGATCCGGGTGGGCCTCACCCGGTTGGAGCGGGTGGTGCGCGAGCGGATGACCACGCAGGACCCGGAGGCGATCACCCCGCAGAGCCTCATCAACATCCGGCCGGTGGTCGCTTCCATCAAGGAGTTCTTCGGGACCAGCCAGTTGAGCCAGTTCATGGACCAGCCCAACCCCCTGGCCGGCCTCACCCACCGCCGCCGCCTCTCCGCCCTGGGGCCCGGCGGCCTGTCGCGCGAGCGGGCCGGGTTCGAGGTGCGCGACGTGCACTCCTCGCACTACGGGCGCATGTGCCCCATCGAGACCCCGGAGGGCCCCAACATCGGCCTCATCGGCTCGCTGGCCTCCTACGGGCAGGTGAACCGCTTCGGGTTCATCGAGACGCCTTACCGCCGGGTGGTCAAGGGCCGGGTGACCGGTGAGGTCGCCTACCTCACCGCCACCGAGGAGGAACGCCACGTCATCGCCCAGGCCAACGCGGTGCTCAAACCCGACGGCAGCTTCGAGGACGAGCGCATCCTGGTGCGCCGCGGCGGGGGCGAAGTGGACTACGTCACCCCGGCCGAGATCGACTACATGGATGTGTCTCCCAAGCAGGTGGTGTCGGTGGCCACCGCCCTCATCCCCTTCCTGGAGCACGACGACGCCAACCGGGCGCTCATGGGTTCCAACATGCAGCGCCAGGCGGTGCCCCTGCTGCGGGCCGAGGCGCCGCTGGTGGGCACCGGGGTCGAGGCCCGCGCCGCCCGCGACTCCGGGGACACGGTGGTCGCCGCCGAGGCGGGCGAAGTGGTAGAGGTGGCCGGCGGGCGCATCGTGGTCCAGGGGGCGTCCGGCCGGCGGGTCTACCCGCTGAAGAAGTTCGTGCGCTCGAACCAGGGAACCTGCATCAACCAGAAGCCGCTGGTGGACGAGGGGATGCGGGTGCGCGCCGGCGACGTGCTGGCCGACGGCCCCTCGACCGAGGGCGGGGAACTGGCCCTGGGCCGCAACCTGCTGGTGGCGTTCATGCCCTGGCGGGGCCACAACTACGAAGACGCCATCGTGATCTCGGAGCGCCTGGTCAAAGAGGACCTGCTCACCTCCATCCACATCGAGGAGTACGAGATCGAGGCACGCGACACCAAACTCGGCGCCGAGGAGATCACCCGGGACATCCCCAACGTGGCCGAGGAGGCGCTGCGGGACCTCGACGAGCAGGGCATCGTGCGCATCGGGGCCGAGGTCGGCCCCGGCGACTACCTGGTGGGGAAGGTCACCCCCAAGGGCGAGACCGAGCTCACCCCCGAAGAGCGCCTGCTGCGGGCCATCTTCGGCGAGAAGGCCCGCGAGGTGCGGGACATGTCGCTGAAGGTCCCCCACGGCGAGTCGGGGAAGGCCATCGACGTGAGGGCCTTCCGCCGCGAGGAGGGCAACGAGTTGCCCCCGGGCATGAACGAACTGGTGCGGGTGCACGTCGCCCAGCAGCGCAAGATCGCCGAGGGCGACAAGCTGGCCGGCCGGCACGGCAACAAAGGGGTCATCGCCAAGATCCTCCCCGAGGAAGACATGCCCTTCCTGGCCGACGGCACCCCGGTGGACATCATCCTCTCCCCGCTGGGGGTGCCTTCGCGCATGAACCTGGGCCAGGTGCTCGAAACCCACCTGGGCTGGGCGGCGGCGCAGGGCTGGCGTCCCTTCGAGGCGCGGGAGGCGGCCCCGGCCGCCCGGCAGGGCGCCGCCCCCTGGACGCGAGTGGCCTCTCCGGTCTTCGACGGGGCCAAGGAGGGCGAGATCGCCGCCCTGCTGGCGAACGCCCTGCCCAACCCCGACGGGCAGCGCCTGGTCGACGAGCGGGGCAAGGCGGTGCTCTACGACGGGCGCAACGGCGAGCCCTTCGACCGTGCCGTGACGGTGGGCTGGATCTACGTCTTGAAGCTGCTGCACCTGGTGGACGACAAGATCCACGCCCGGTCCACCGGCCCCTACTCGATGATCACCCAGCAGCCGCTGGGCGGCAAGGCGCAGTTCGGCGGGCAGCGGTTCGGGGAGATGGAGGTGTGGGCGCTGGAGGCCTACGGCGCGGCCTACGCCTTGCAGGAGCTGCTCACCATCAAGTCCGACGACGTGCGCGGCCGGGTGAAGGTCTACGAGGCGATCGTCAAGGGCGAGAACATCCCCGAGGCCGGGATCCCCGAGTCCTTCAAGGTCCTCATCAAAGAGATGCAGAGCCTGTGCCTGAATGTGGAGATGCTGTCGGCCGGCGAGGAGGTCGAGTTGCGGGAACTGGACGAGGACATGTACCGCACCGCCGAGTCGCTGGGCATCGACATCTCCCGCCCGGAACGGGGCGACTGAGTTTGCAGAGAACGACCGGAGACGATGATGACGGGAGGAGTCCCTGTTGGCCCAGTTCGATGAGCTGAGGATCGGCCTGGCCACCGCCGACCAGATCAGGGCGTGGTCGCACGGCGAGGTCAAGAAGCCGGAAACGATCAACTACCGAACCCTGAAGCCGGAGAAGGACGGCCTCTTCGACGAGCGCATCTTCGGCCCCTCGCGGGACTGGGAGTGCTACTGCGGCAAGTACAAGCGCGTCCGCTTCCGCGGCGTGGTGTGCGAGCGCTGCGGGGTCGAGGTGACCCGGTCCAAGGTGCGCCGGGAACGCATGGGCCACATCGAACTGGCCGCCCCGGTCACCCACATCTGGTACTTCAAGGGCGTCCCCAGCCGTCTCGGCTACCTGCTCGACATGTCGCCGAAGGACCTGGAGAAGGTCATCTACTTCGCCGCCTACCTGATCACCTTCGTCGACGAGGAGAAGCGGCACAAGGCGCTCCCCGAACTGGAGCAGGCCCGGCAAACCGAGGTCGAACTGGTGCGGCGCGAGTTCGACGAGTGGCAGTCGGCCCGCCTGGAGCGCCTCGAAGCCGAACTGGCCCAGATGGAGCAGGGCGGCGCCAAGGGCCAGGAGCTGTCGGCGGCGCGGCGCGAGGCGGAGCGCGAGATCCGCGACCGCAAGGAACGGGCCGACTACGACGAGCAGTTGGTGGTCGACGCCTTCGACACCTTCCGCACCCTCAAGGTCAAGGACCTGATCGAATCGGAGCAGCTGTGGCGGGAAGTGCGCGACCGCTACCAGGAGCACTTCTCGGGAGGCATGGGGGCCGAGGCGGTCAAGGACTTGCTCGTCCGGCTCGACCTGGACGCCGAGATCGCCCAACTCAAGGAAGACCTCGATGCCAACTCGGCCCAGCGGCGGCAGCGGGCCACCAAGCGGCTCAAGGTGCTCACCCCCTTCGCGCAGGGCGTCAACGACCCGCGGGCCATGATCCTCGAAGCGGTGCCGGTGATCCCGCCGGACCTGCGCCCCATGGTGCAGCTCGACGGCGGGCGCTTCGCCACCAGCGACCTCAACGACCTGTACCGGCGGGTCATCAACCGCAACAACCGGCTGAAGCGCCTGCTGGACCTGGGCGCTCCCGAGATCATCGTCAACAACGAGAAGCGGATGCTCCAGGAGGCGGTGGACGCCCTGTTCGACAACGGGCGCCGGGGGCGGGCGGTGACCGGGCCGGGGAGCCGGCCGCTCAAGTCGCTCTCCGACATGCTCAAGGGCAAGCAGGGCCGCTTCCGCCAGAACCTCCTGGGCAAGCGCGTGGACTACTCGGGCCGCTCCGTCATCGTGGTGGGCCCGCAGCTGCGCCTGCACCAGTGCGGGCTGCCCAAGGCCATGGCCCTCGAGCTGTTCAAGCCTTTCGTCATGAAGCGGCTGGTCGACCAGGACCTGGCGCAGAACATCAAGGCGGCCAAGCGCATGGTGGAGCGGCAGCGCCCCCAGGTGTGGGACGTGCTCAAGGAGGTCATCCAGGAGCACCCCGTCCTGCTGAACCGGGCCCCCACCCTGCACCGCCTCGGCATTCAGGCGTTCGAGCCGGTGCTGGTCGAGGGCAAGGCCATTCAGATCCACCCGCTGGTGTGCGAGGCCTTCAACGCCGACTTCGACGGCGACCAGATGGCGGTGCACGTGCCCCTGTCGGCCGAAGCCCAGGCGGAAGCCCGGGTGCTGATGCTCTCCACCAACAACGTGCTGTCGCCGGCGCACGGGCGCCCCATCGTGACCCCCAGCCAGGACATGGTCATCGGCATCTTCTACCTCTCGGAGCTGGTCGAGGGGGAGCCGGGGTCGGATCGGGCCTTCGCCGACGTCGACGAGGCCGTCATGGCCTACGACCTGGGTGAGCTGGGCTTGCACGCTCCCATCCGTCTGCGGGTGGGCGAGCTGGCCGGCGACTCCGGGCGGCGCAGCCGCATCCCCGAGCCCCTGCAGCACCTGCTCGACCCGGAGCCGGTCGACGGCTCCCGGCCGATCCGCACCACCCTGGGACGGGCCCTGGTCAACCAGGCGTTGCCCGCCGACTTCCCCTACCTGAACGCGCCCATCATGAAGGCGGACGTCAGGGCGCTCATCGAAGACGTCATCGAGGAGTACGACAAGGCCACGGTGGAGCGGTTCCTCGACTCGATCAAGGACCTGGGGTTCCGCTTCGCCACCCGGGCCGGGCTCACCATCGGCCTCGAGGACGTGAAGACCCCGGCCGACAAGCCGCGCATCCTCCAGGAGTTCGAGGACCGGGCGGGCAGGTCCGAGAACGAGTATCGGAAGGGGAACATCACCGACGACGAGCGGCGCCAGGATCTCATCAAGATCTGGACCGAGGCCACCAGCCGGGTGCGCAAGTCGATGGAGGAGGCGCTCAAGCAGGAGCGGTTCAACCCCATCGACATGATGGTGCGCTCCGGAGCGCGGGGGAACATCACCCAGGTGAGCCAGATCGCCGGTATGCGCGGCCTGGTGGCCAACCCGAAGGGCGACATCATCCCGCGGCCCATCCGGGCCAACTTCCGCGAGGGCCTCACGGTGCTGGAGTACTTCATCTCCACCCACGGGGCGCGCAAGGGGTTGGCCGACACCGCCCTGCGCACCGCCGACTCGGGCTACCTCACCCGGCGCCTGGTGGACGTCTCCCAGGAGGTGATCGTCACCTCACCGGACTGCGGCACCGACCGGGGCATCACCCTCACCGTCAGGGCCGCCGCCGGCGAGCCTCCCATCCGCAACCTGCGCAACCGGCTCTACGGGCGGGTCCTCGCCGACACCGTCAAGGTCGACCGCAAGGCGGTCGAGGTCCCGGAGAGCGGCAAGCTCGAGGCGGGGGCGCTGATGGGCCGGCGGCACCTCGAAGCCATCGCCGCCACGCCGCAGATCACCGCGGTCCGGGTGCGCTCCGTGCTCACTTGCGAGGAGCGTTACGGCATCTGCGGGACCTGCTACGGCCTGAGCCTGGCCACCGGCCGGCCGGTGGAGATCGGAGAGGCGGTGGGCATCGTCGCCGCCCAGTCCATCGGAGAGCCGGGCACCCAGCTCACCATGCGGACCTTCCACACCGGCGGGGTCGCCGGTGAGGACATCACCCACGGCCTTCCCCGGGTGGTCGAGTTGTTCGAGGCCCGCACTCCCAAGGGCAAGGCGCTGCTCGCCGAGCAGGGCGGCGTCGTCTCCGTGATCGAGGCCGAGGGGAGCCGCAAGGTGGTGGTCGCCGGCGGCGACGGGGTGGAGCAGGAGTACTCCCTGACCCGCTTCGCCCGCCTGCGGGTGCATCCCGGGGATGAGATCGACCCCGGCACCCAGCTCACCGAGGGGCCTCTGGACCCCAAGGAGGTCCTCGACGTCCAGGGGGTGCGGGCCGCCCAGCAGTACCTGGTCGACCAGGTGCAGGAGGTGTACCGCAGCCAGGGCGTCGACATCCACGACAAGCACATCGAGATGATCGTGCGCCAGATGCTGCGCCGGGTGCGGGTGGTGAACCCCGGGGAATCCTCTTATCTCCCTGCCGAACTGGTGGACGATCGGGAGTTCCTCGAGACGAACCGCGCCCTGGTGAAGGAGGACAAGCGTCCGGCCGAGGGACGGCCCGAGCTGATGGGGATCACCAAGGCCTCGCTGGCCACCGACTCCTGGCTCTCGGCGGCCTCCTTCCAGGAGACCACCCGGGTGCTCACCGAGGCCGCCCTGCAGGGGCGCTCCGACTTCCTGCGCGGCCTCAAGGAGAATGTGATCATCGGGAAGCTGATCCCGGCGGGGACCGGGGCCGACCCCTACCAGGCGGTGCAGCCGCTGCTGCCCGGGGCCACGGTGGTCAGTGCCCTCAGCCTGTTCGGCGGCCCGGCCCCGGAGTCCGAGGAGGAGGCGCTGCCCGTCAACCCGGCGGAGTGGCTGGCCTCGCTCGGCGCCCACCGCGAAGCCGAGGCCGCCGCCGAGGAGGCGGCCGGGAGGGGGCAGGCCATCGATCCTGGGGAGGAGGGCGGCGAGGCCGATAGCGAGTAGAGGGGCTCGGCGACCCCGCTCCTCCCGCATCTTGCGGTGACTCCGGCGCCCGCGTCGGAGGGGGGCCACCGGCGGCCGGGCGAGCAGGCGGCTTTGCGCTGTTTTCCGGGCCGCGCCTATACTCCGTCGCCGTGACTCAGTCCCCCTAGTCCCTTCCGCGTGGGGGGGCGGCCCGGCTCGACCCAAGCCGGGTCAATAGCCCCGGAAGGGGGTCAGGAGCGGGTCGGCGAATCGGCCTGGCGACGGGCCGAGGAGCCGACTTTCGCATGTAAGGAAGAAGAGACCGTCCTGCGGGGCGGTGTGTCGAGTGAGGAACGTCGTGCCGACGATTCAGCAGCTGGTCCGTGAGGGCCGCAAGCCGAAGCCGAAGAAGGACAAGACGCCCGGCCTGGCCGGAGCGCCCCAGCGGCGCGGCGTGTGCACTCGGGTCTACACGGTGACTCCCAAGAAGCCGAACTCGGCCCTGCGCAAGGTGTGCCGGGTCCGCTTGGCCCATGGGGTCGAGGTGACCGCCTACATCCCCGGAGAGGGCCACAACCTCCAGGAGCACTCCATCGTTCTGATCCGCGGCGGCCGGGTGAAGGATCTCCCCGGCATCCGCTACAAGGTCATCCGGGGCACCCTCGATGCCGCCGGGGTCTCGGACCGCAAGCAGGCCCGCTCCCGCTACGGAGCCAAGAAGGAGTCGTAGAGGTGAGACGCGCCCCCGCCGATGTCCGCCAGCCGGAAGCCGACCCGGTATTCCGCAGCGTCCTGGTGAGCCAGGTGGTCAACAAGCTTCTCTGGAAGGGCAAGAAGGAGAAGGCCCGCAAGATCGTCTACGGCGCCCTCGAGATCGTCGAGCGCCGGGCGGGCCAGGATCCCATCCAGATCCTCAAGCGCGCCATGGACAACATCCGTCCGCAGGTGGAGGTGCGCTCCCGCCGGGTGGGCGGGTCGGCCTACCAGGTGCCGGTCGAGGTCAGGCCGCGGCGCGGCCAGACGCTGGCGGTGCGCTGGCTGGTCGGCTACGCCCGGAAGCGGCGGGAGCACACCATGGAAGAGCGGCTGGCGCTGGAGATCCTCGACGCGGCCAACCGGACGGGGGCGGCGGTGAAGCGCCGCGAGGACATTCACAAGATGGCGGAGTCCAACAAGGCCTTCGCCCACTACCGCTGGTAACTGCCATGGCCGCCGGCGTCCCCCTCACTCGACTGCGCCAGTACCCGCTGAGCCGCACGCGGAACATCGGGATCATGGCTCACATCGATGCCGGCAAGACCACCACCACCGAGCGCATCCTCTACTACACGGGCCGGACCTACAAGATGGGCGAGGTCCACGAGGGCGCCGCGGTCATGGATTGGATGGCGCAGGAGCAGGAGCGCGGCATCACCATCACCTCGGCGGCCACCACCTGTCTCTGGAAGGACACGTGGATCAACATCATCGACACCCCGGGCCACGTCGACTTCACCGTCGAGGTGGAGCGGGCTCTGCGGGTGCTCGACGGGGCGGTGGCCGTCTTCGACGCCGTCGCCGGGGTCGAGCCGCAGTCCGAGACGGTCTGGCGGCAGGCGACCCGGTACGGCGTGCCGCGCATCTGCTTCGTCAACAAGATGGACCGCATCGGAGCCGACTTCCTGGCGTCCGTCGACTCCATCACCCTTCGGCTCGAGGCCAACCCCCTGGTCCTCCAGATCCCGGTGGGGGCCGAAGGCGGGTTCCGCGGCGTCGTCGACCTCATCGAGATGAAGGCCCACCTGTGGCCCGACGGCATGGGCGATCGCTGGGACACGGTGGAGATCCCCGGCGATCTCGTCGCCGATGCCGAGAAGTGGCGTCACGTGATGCTCGAGAAGGTGGCCGAAGGCGACGAAGCCCTGCTCGAGAGGTACCTCGAAGACGCTCCTCTCTCGCCCGATGAGATCCGCCAGGCCATCCGGGCGGGCACCCTGGCGGGGCGGTTCCAGCCGGTGCTCATGGGCTCCTCGTTCCGCAACAAGGGCGTGCAGCCCCTGCTCGACGCGGTGATGTCGTACCTGCCCAGCCCCCTGGACCTGCCGGCGGTGCGGGGTTTCAAGCCGGGCCTGGAGCACGAGGTGCTGGAGCGGCGGGCCGACGACTCCGAGCCTTTCGCCGCGCTGGCCTTCAAGATCATGAGCGATCCCTATGTGGGCCGGCTGACCTACTTCCGGGTGTATTCCGGGCATGCCTCCAAGGGCGGCGCCATCCTGAACGCCACCAACGGCAAGAAGGAGCGGTTGGGGCGCCTCCTGCGGATGCACGCCAACCATCGCGAGGACATCGAGGACGTCTTCGCCGGGGAGATCGTGGCCGCGGTGGGGCTCAAGCACACCACCACCGGCGACACCCTGGCGGCGGTGAACGCCCCCATCCAACTGGAGGCGATGACCTTTCCCGCCCCGGTGATCTCCATTGCCATCGAGCCCCGCACCAAGGCCGATCAGGACAAACTGGGCGACGGCTTGCATCGCCTGGCCGACGAGGACCCCACCTTCCTGGTGCGCGGCGACGAGGAGACCGGGCAGACCATCCTCTGGGGCATGGGGGAGTTGCACCTCGAGATCCTGGTCGACCGCCTGCAGCGGGAGTTCGGGGTCAACGCCAACGTGGGCCGCCCGCAGGTCGCTTACCGGGAGACCATCCGCGACGCCGTCCGCGGGGTCGAGGCCCGCCACGTCAAGCAGACCGGGGGCCACGGCCAGTACGGGCACGTGGTCATCGACCTGGAGCCGAATCCGGGCGGCGGCTACGAGTTCGTCGACCGCAGCCGGGGCGGGGTCGTGCCCCGGGAGTACATCGGAGCCGTCGACGCCGGCATTCAGGAGGCGCTCGACTCCGGGGTGCTGGCGGGATACCCGATGCTCAACGTGCGCGCCATCCTGGTGGACGGCTCCCACCACGCCGTGGACTCCTCCGAGCTGGCGTTCCGGATCGCCGGATCCATGGCCTTCCGGGAGGCCGCCCGCCGGGCGGGCGTGCAGTTGCTGGAGCCGGTGATGGCGGTCGAGGCGGTGACCCCCGAGGAGTACCTGGGGGATGTCATCGCCGACCTCAACGGGCGCCGGGGCCACATCGGCGAGATGGGCCAGCGCTCCGGGGCGCGGGTGGTCACCGCCCGGGTGCCGCTCGGCGAGATGTTCGGCTACGCCACCGACCTGCGGTCCCGCACGCAGGGGCGCGCCGTCTACACCATGCAGTTCGACTCGTATCAGCCGGTACCGGAAAGCATCGCCCGCGACATCGTGGCGAGGGTCCGGGGATAGTTCCAAGGAGAGGATGATCAGCGATGGGTAAGGAGAGGTTTGAGCGTACGAAGCCGCATGTGAATGTGGGGACGATGGGTCATATTGATCATGGGAAGACGACTTTGACGGCGGCGATTACGCGGGTGTTGGCGGCGCGTAATCCGAAGGTGGTGTTTACGCCGTTTGATCAGATTGATAAGGCTCCTGAGGAGAAGGAGCGGGGGATTACGATTGCGATTGCGCATGTGGAGTATGAGACGGATGCGCGGCATTATGCGCATGTGGATATGCCGGGGCATGCGGATTACATTAAGAATATGATTACGGGGGCGGCGCAGGTGGATGGTGCGGTGTTGGTGGTGGGGGCGGATGATGGTCCGATGCCGCAGACGCGGGAGCATGTGTTGTTGGCGCGTCAGGTGGGGGTGCCTTGTATTGTGGTGTATTTGAATAAGGTTGATTTGGTGGATGATCCTGAGTTGTTGGATTTGGTGGAGTTGGAGGTTCGGGATCTTCTGACGGAGTATGAGTTTCCGGGGGATGAGGTGCCGGTGGTGCGGGGGTCGGCTTTGTTGGCGTTGGAGGGGGATGCGGCGCATGAGGAGTCGGTGTTGGAGTTGATGGCGGCGTTGGATTCGTATGTGCCGTTGCCGCAGCGGGATGTGGAGAAGCCGTTCCAGATGCCGGTGGAGGATGTGTTTTCGATTACGGGTCGGGGGACGGTGGTGACGGGTCGGGTGGAGCAGGGTCGGTTGTCGGTGGGTACTGAGGTGGAGGTGGTGGGGATTCGTCCGACGCGTAAGACGACGGTTACGGGTGTGGAGATGTTCCGTAAGTTGTTGGATGAGGCGCGGGCGGGGGATAATGTTGGTTTGTTGTTGCGGGGGGTGGGGAAGGATGATGTGGAGCGGGGGCAGGTGGTGTGTGCGTTGGGGTCGATTACTCCGCATACTGAGTTTGAGGCTCAGGTGTATGTGTTGACGAAGGAGGAGGGTGGGCGGCATAATCCGTTTTTTCCGGGGTATCGGCCGCAGTTTTATTTCCGGACGACGGATGTGACGGGGTCGATTGGTTTGGGGGAGGGTGTGGAGATGGTGATGCCGGGGGATAACACGGAGATGCGGGTGTCGTTGATCTCTCCGATTGCGATGGAGGAGGGGTTGCGGTTCGCGATCCGTGAGGGTGGCCGTACGGTGGGCGCAGGACGCGTCACCAAGATCATCAAATAGGCGAGTAGAGGCAGCCGTGGCAGAAGAGCACAGGATCAGGATCCGCCTGAAGGCGTACGACCACGAGGTGGTCGATGAGTCGGCGCGCAAGATCGCCGAGACGGTCGTCCGCACCCAGGCCAAGATCAGGGGGCCGGTGCCGCTGCCCACCGAGATCCATCGGTACTGCGTCATCCGGTCGCCGCACAAGGACAAGGACTCCCGCGAGCACTTCGAGATGCGCATCCACAAGCGCCTCATCGACATCCTGCAGCCGACCCCGAAGACGGTGGATTCGCTGATGCGCCTCGACCTGCCGGCCGGCGTGGAAGTGGAGATCAAGACGTGAAGGCGATCCTCGGAGAGAAGCTGGGCATGACCCAGGTCTTCGACGATGAGGCCCGGGCCATCCCCGTGACCGTCATCAAGGCGGGGCCCTGCCGCGTCGTCCAGGTCAAGTCCGAGGCGAGCGACGGCTACGGCGCCATCCAGATCGCCTACCGCGAGCTGCCCGAGCGCAAGGTGAACCGGCCGCTGTCGGGCCACTTCGCCTCCGCCGGGGTGCCGCCGCACCGGCATCTGGTCGAGGTGCGGGTGAGCGACCCGGATTCCTACGAGGTGGGCCAGGAGATCTCGGTGGCCGACGTGCTGGCCAAGGGGGGCCGGGCCGACGTGGCCGGGGTCTCCAAGGGCAAGGGCTTCGCCGGGGTCATCAAGCGGCACAACTTCGCCGGGCAGGGAGCCAGCCACGGGGCCCACCGCATCCACCGCGCCCCCGGTTCCATCGGGGCGTGCGCCACCCCCTCCCGGGTCTTCAAGGGGCTGCGCCTCCCGGGGCACATGGGCGCCGAGAAGCGCACCGTGCTCAACCTGGAAGTGGTCGACGTGGACGCGGCGCGGAGCCTCCTCCTGCTGAAGGGGGCGGTGCCGGGCGCCCGCGGCGCCGTCGTGCTGGTCAGAGAGGCGGTGAAGACGCGTGGCTGACAAGGTGACCGCCGCCGTCTACACGTCGTCGGGGGAGCGCGCCGGCGAGATGGCGCTCGACCCGGCGGTCTTCGGCATCGAGCCCAACGTCGCCGTGATGCATCAGGTGGTGACCGCCCAACTGGCCGCCGCCCGGGCGGGCACGGCCGACACCAAGACCCGCGGCGAGGTGCGCGGCGGGGGCAAGAAGCCGTGGCGCCAGAAGGGCCTGGGCCGCGCCCGGCAGGGCTCAATCCGGGCCCCCCAGTTCCGCGGCGGCGGCGCGGTGTTCGGGCCGCACCCCCGCGACTACCGCCAGCGCACCCCCAAGAAGATGAAGCGCCTCGCCCTGCGCAGCGCCCTCTCCGCCCGGGCCGCCGAAGGGCAGGTCAAGGTGGTCGAGGCCTTCGACTGGGACGCTCCCCGGACCAAGCAGGCGGTGGCCCTGCTGCGCGGCATGGAAGCGGCCGGGAAGGTGCTGGTGGTGCTCGACCGGGGGGATCACGCCGCGGCCCGTTCCTTCGCCAACCTTCCTCAGGTGATGCTGACCGAACCCGGGCGCCTGGCAGCCTACGACGTGCTCTGGGCCGGCACCGTGGTCTTCAGCCGGGAGACGGTTGCCCGGGCCGCCGGAGCCGCCCGCTACGAGGTGGCCGGCGACGACTTCGTGCGCGAGGAAGGGGAACCGGCATGAAGAACCCCCGCGACGTCGTGCTGGCTCCCGTGGTGTCCGAGAAGTCCTACGACCTCATCGAGTCCACTCACACCTACACCTTCGAGGTGCACCCGAGGGCGACCAAGACCGAGATCAAGCAGGCGGTGCAGTCCATCTTCAAGGTCAGGGTCTTGGCGGTGAACGTCATGAACCGCCGGGGCAAGCGCAAGCGCACCGGCTGGACCTTCGGCCGGCGGGCCGATGTGAAGCGGGCCCTGGTGACCCTGGCCGCCGACGACTCCATCGACATCTTCGGGGTATGAGCATGGCCGTCAAGAAGTACAAGCCGACCTCGCCGGGGCGCCGCTTCCGCACCGTCTCCGATTTCGCCGAGATCACCAAGACCGAGCCGGAGAAGAGCCTCCTGGGGGTGCGCCGCAACACCGGGGGACGCAACGTCCACGGGCGGGTTACGTCGCGTCACCGCGGTTCGGGCCACAAGCGCCGCTACCGCATCGTCGACTTCCGCCGCACCAAGGACGGGGTGCCGGCCACCGTGGCCGCCATCGAGTACGACCCCAACCGGAGCGCCCGCCTGGCCCTGCTGCACTACCACGACGGGGAGAAGCGCTACATCCTGGCCCCGTTGCGCGTCGCCGTCGGCGACGTGCTGGGATCCGGGCCGGGCGCCGAGATTCGGCCGGGGAACGCCCTCCCGCTGCGCAACATCCCGGCCGGCACCATGGTGCACGCCGTCGAACTGCGGCCGGGAGGCGGCGCCAAGCTGGGTCGCTCCGCCGGGTCGGCCATCCAGTTGATCGCCAAGGAGGCCGGCCTGGCGCTGCTGCGCCTGCCCTCGGGCGAGATGCGCAACGTGCCGCTCGACTGCCGGGCCACGGTGGGCCAGGTGGGGAACCCCGAAGCGGAACTGGTCAAGGGCGGCAAGGCCGGCCGGAGCCGCTGGCGGGGGGTCCGCCCCCAGACTCGCGGCGTGGCCATGAACCCCGTCGACCACCCTCTGGGCGGCGGCGAAGGCAAGAGCTCCGGCGGGCGACACCCGGTGAGCCCCTGGGGCAAGCCCGAGGGGCGCACCCGCAAGAAGAACAAGGCCAGCGACGCCCTCATCGTGCGGCGCCGCAGCCGCAAGGGCAGGAGGTAGCCATGGCGCGCAGCCTGAGCAAGGGCCCGTTCGTGGACGACCACCTCCTGGTGAAGATCGAGCGCGCCAACCGTTCCGGGGACAAGCGAGTCATCAAGACCTGGAGCCGGCGCTCCACGATCATCCCGGAGATGGTGGGGCACACCCTGGCCGTCCACGACGGGCGCAAGCACGTCCCGGTGTACATCACCGAGTCCATGGTGGGGCACAAGCTCGGGGAGTTCGCCCCGACCCGCACCTTCCGGGGCCACGGTGGCGACAAAGCGGCGAGGAAGAAGCGATGAAGGTGCAGGCTCGAGCGCAGTACATTCGGCAGTCGCCCTACAAGGTGCGGCGCGTGCTCGACCTGGTGCGCGGCCTCCCGGTCGAGGAGGCGCGCCGCGTGCTCGCCTTCACCAACCGGCGGGCCACCGATCCGGTGCGCAAGGTGCTGGAGTCGGCCGTGGCCAATGCCCGCCACAATCACGCTCTCGATGCCGGCGAGCTTTTCGTGGTGCGGGCCTTTGCCGACGAAGGCCCCACCCTCAAGCGCATGCGGCCCCGCGCCCGGGGTCGCGCCAGCCGCATCCTGAAGCGCACGAGCCATGTGACCATCGTCGTCGGAGACCGGCGCGAGGAAGGCGAGGAAGGCTGATGGGTCAGAAGGTGCACCCCTACGGGCTCCGCCTCGGTGTGGTGACCGACTGGAAGTCGCGTTGGTACAGCGACCGGGGCTATGCCGCGCAGGTGCTCGAGGATGCCCGCATCCGGGATCTCCTCACCGGCGAGCTGACCCGCGGCGCCGTCTCCCGCATCGAGATCGAGCGCATCGGCGACAAGAAGGTCCAGATCGACATCCACACCGCCCGGCCGGGCGTGGTCATCGGCCGCAGCGGCGCCGAGGTCGACCGCCTGCGTCACCTGCTGGAGACCCTGACCGGCCGCGAGGTGAAGCTGAACGTCATCGAAGTGAAGGGCCCCGAGATCGATGCCCAGCTCCTTGCCCAGGGCATCGCCGATCAGCTGCAGGGCCGCGTCTCGTTCCGCCGCGCCCTGAAGCGCGCCGTGCAGACCGCCATGAAGGCCGGGGCTCAGGGAGTCCGGGTGCAGTGCTCCGGGCGCCTGGGCGGCTCCGACATGGGCCGGCGCGAGTGGTACCGGGAGGGGCGGGTCCCGCTGCACACCCTCCGTGCCGACGTGGACTTCGGCACCGCCACGGCGCGCACCACGGTGGGAGCCATCGGGGTCAAGGTTTGGGTGTATCGCGGCGACGTGATGCCGTCCCTGTCGGCCACGCGCGAGAAGATCGCCGCCGAGGCGGCGCTGGCTACCGGCGGGCCCGCCGGCCGACGCGCTCCGGCCAAGGCGCGCGCCGAAGCCGCCGCCGGGGAGCGGCGCGGTGGGCTCATCGAGGCGGGCGGGGGCAAGCGCCTGGTGGAGGCCGGGGGGGGCAAGCGCCGCACCGAGGGGAAGCGTCTCATCGAAGCCGGGGGCGGCAAGCGAGTCGACCCCGGCTCGGCGCGCAGCGAGTTCGAGGAAGCCCGGCGCGAGGCGACGGAGACGCTGGAGGCGGTGTCCGTGGCCGAGGTGGCCGAAGCGGTGCCGGCCGCGGCCGAGCAGGCGGTGGCCGCCGCTCCGGCGGCAGCCGCCACCGCGCTGGAGGTGGCGGTGAGTGCAGCCCCTCCGGAAGCCATCGAGGAGACTCCGGCCGGCGCGATCGAGGAGGCGGTGACCGGGGCCGGCGACATCCCCGCCGCCGAGTCGCTGCCGTCGGGCGCGACCGAAGCCGTCCCGGTGGAAGCCTCTCAGGAGGAAGCCGCGGCCGAAGCCGTCCCGGTGGAAGCCTCTCAGGAGGAAGCCGCGGCGGAAGCGGCCCCGCCGGAAGCCGTTCTCCCGGAGGCCAAGCCGGTGCGCCGGGCGCGGGCTCCGAAGGCGGAGGCTGCGGTGGCGGAAGGTGAGGCCAAGCCGGTGCGCCGGGCGCGGGCTCCGAAGGCGGAGGCTGCGGTGGCGGAAGGTGAGGCCAAGCCGGTGCGCCGGGCGCGGGCTCCGAAGGCGGAGGCTGCGGTGGCGGAAGGTGAGGCCA
>Ga0194112_10000996_pt1 | contig 41536 bp, 58 predicted proteins | sample TA2MahC400mmetaG_FD_146191 | JGI IMG/M metagenome (GOLD analysis project Ga0194112, IMG submission 146191) | Freshwater microbial communities from Lake Tanganyika, Tanzania - TA2015016 Mahale Deep Cast 400m | ecosystem: Environmental > Aquatic > Freshwater > Lake | place: Tanzania: Lake... | reverse complement strand
AGGAGGCCCAGATCGCATCGACCGAGGCCTTGACCGGCGTTCGGCGTGCGACCGAGGAGGCGCTCCGGATCGAGGCCGGACGCAAGGCCAAACGTGAGGAGGCCCAGATCGCATCGACCGAGGCCTTGACTGGCGTTCGGCGTGCGACCGAGGAGGCGCTCCGGAAGAAGGCCCAGGCTCCGCCGCCGCCTGCGAAGCTCTCGGATGAGGAGAGGATTCTCATCGGCAAGTTCTCGGACTGGACGACGAAGCTTCTCGCCGGCGAGGAGATCGACACCACGCCGCCCAAAGGGCTCTCATCCGACGCACAGGCGTACTTCGCGGGCATCCGGATCGGGAAGGGGCCTGTCTCGAAGCTCTCGGAGGAGAAACAGAAGGCCATCGTCAAGGGGCTCCAAGGGATTGTGAGCCATATCCAGGAACGTGGATCCCCCTTGGCAAAGTCCACGCTCTCCGGCTTGTCCGGCATCGTGCCAGCGCTCGATTTCAAGTTCCCGGGATGGAGCGCCGAGAATACCCCCGAAGGTACTCCGCTCCAGCAGTGGTTCGGCGACATGCGCCAGATCCTGATCGATAGCGCCATGGAGGAGTCTGCGACACCTCGGCCACAAGCCCAGGGCGCGCCCGCGGGGCCCGAGCCTGCCGCCATGCCTGCCGGCGGCACGTCCGCCTTGCCGCAGGCGCCACTGGACATCGAGGGACTGCTCGGGGCATCGTCTGAGGACTGGGGGAGGATCCTGGACCTTCTCGGCGAGGAGACGGGCTTGTTCGAGGAGGAGGAGGAGGAGGAGTGAGCGAGGAATGGCAGGAGGCAGAAGAGGAGATCGCACTCCTGCGGGGACGGCTCAAGGGCCTGAAGCCGCTCGACAAGCGGGAGTCTGCGTCACTCCTCCTGAAGGCCGCTCGGGACGAGAAGGGCTCCATGCCCGAGTTTGCACGCGACCTGGCGGACAATCGCGGCACATCGACGGGCGACCGGGCGGCCGATGCGTATGAGGCGATGACGGCCGGAGCCATCTACGAAGCCCTGAGCGCCGTTCGATGGTACTCGACGAAGGCAATGGAGGCGCCGGTGCTCTCCTACTCCAGGAAGTTTGGCGTTCCGCCGCCGCAGTCCGCCATGCCGGGCAGAACTCTCGCGGAGAGCCTCAGATGGCGGGAGAAGCCGGTCGGGCCCCCTCCGCCTCTGCCCAAGGCCATCCAAGTGGTATCGGACCTGGCCGATGCGCTACCGGCTGCCGTCGAGGAGCAGCTCAATCGCACGGGCGCCGCAATCACACAGGTCATGCGGCCCATCACAGATCCGCTGAAAGCGATTGGCGACCTCTACGTCCGAGCGAGCGACCAGATCCAGATGGGCGTCCTGGATTTTCTGTCAGGCCAGGCGACGCTCGACGATCTCTTCGCCTTCCGGCGCACGCCACGCATGCGCGAGATCAAGGAGGCCGAAGATGGCCTCGCGTACAAGCAGCAGGCATGGGCCGAGTGGACCGCGAATCAGACCATCGACTCCGCAGGCGGGCGCATCCTCCGCTCCATCGTCGGCGAGGATGCAGGCAAGGCCATAGGCATGACGTTCGGCGTCGGGATCGCGAGCCTCACGGACTGGCTCGGGGATCCGCTCCTCGTGGCGGGCGCAACCCTTCGGCTTCCCCAGCGCGCGCTCAAGGGAGTGGATACGCTCGCGGGCATGGGCATGCGCTGGATGGCATCGACGCCTGCACGCGGGCTCTTCGGCAAGACCGCATTCGGCAGGACGCTCGCATCGCTCGCCCACGATGATACGGCGCTTCGCGTATTCGCCATGTATCCGGCCGAAGATGTACGAATTCTCGCGAAGGTACAGGATGCACTCACGGGCGAAGTCCGCGGCAAGATTCTCTCGAATGCACGCTGGCGGAAGCTCATCGTCAGGGACCGCCCGAGCTTCTTTCGGACGGTATCGGAGCTGCTCGCGGAAGAGCCCATCTTCGAGAAGCGACGGGATATGGTCCGCGGCGTACTCGATGGCATCCATCGCGCGATCCAGGAGGATGCGGAGATCGCGCTTCGGTCTCGCGGCAGGACATTCAGGAAGGTTGCGAAGCGGATCAAGGCCCATGGCGAGGAGGGGCAGGCGATCCGGAACATCCAGGACCAGTACGCCGACGAGTACACGCGCGCATGGATCGCGGCGACCCCACGGCGCGTCTTCCTCCCCGACGAACTTGACGCCATGGCGCGCGTCATCCATGAACAGGCGCTACGGCGTGGACCCGTAGGCGATGACCTCCTCAAGCTCCACGACAGCCGTTCTGCGCTTCTCTCGGCCATGCGCCTGCGGGATCTCGTGCGGCGCGGCGAGACGAAGCTCTACGGGCCCGAGGAAGCCGATGCCATGGTGGAGAGAGCCCTCGAGCTCTACCGCCAGCAGCGCCAGCGCGTCCGCGCGAAGCCCTGGAGCGAGCTCATCCGTGGCCGCGAGGAGGCTGCGGCGCCCATGCTATGGGGAGCGGATGCGGACCCCTTCCTCCCCGGCCGCATTCCGGAAGCCATTCAGGCGCTCGATCGTACGCAGAAGGGGCTTCCCACGCGGATGTTCCGCCGGTATCTCCAGATCGCACGCGCGCAGCTCTACAACGCCATCTCGCTCAAGGCCGATCTCGCGGCGGATGGCCTACGGCCGCTGATGAAGCTACAAGCCGAGGAGGACATCCAAGCGTTCCTGCGCCCATTCGGCGCCAAGGTGCCACTCCACGAGGCCAAGCAGGCGGTCGCGAAGCTCCTCATCAACGGCGGCCTGCCGCCGATCCTCGTCGAGGCACGCGGCGCGCGCTCGAAGATCAACTACTTCGTCCGCTATCGATCGCCCCAATTGACGGGCCGGAATCAATATCGATACGTCTCCGAGGGATTCGAGACGGTCGCTCAAGCTTCCCGGCGCTCTCGGCAACTCTCGGACGCCGGTATCGACAGCTCGCTCCACTACGGCCCGGGACTCCTGGCGAACCGCTCGATCCAGGATGTGGCAGGGGGGGCGCTCGCAGCCCGGAGGATCCTGAATACGCTCGGCGCGGACCTCGTGGATCTCGGGCTCCTGGACGCACGGACATACATCCGGCGCGGTGGCCGATACGTCCCGCGCCTCTTCGAGACGCTGTCGGATCCCGATGCCTTCTACGACGAGCTCTTCGCGGACGACCGGCGGCTCTATGAGCGGTTCCGCGAAGTCGCACCCAAGAAGCTCGAAGAGATCGAGGAGGGGCTCGTGCGGGCGGAGCCGCGCCTCGTGACGAGTTCGGGCGCCGAACGCCGTCTCGACATGCGCCATGACGCATGGACCGTGAAGTATCCGTTCAAGTACCGCGATGCGGCGGGCAACATCCGGGAGGAGGAGCTCTGGTGGACCTACCGGCCATCGAGCCCACCCGGCGCCGGCGCGCAGGACCTGGGACAGGACCTCGCCAAGGTCGAGGGCATGGTCGGCAGGCCAGCGCGCGGGGGAGCCGCGCACGCGGTCATCGACTGGGAGACGCCCGTAGGCCGACGCGCCCGTGAGACAGCGGAGCGGCTTGCGAACGATGCGGCCAAGAAGAGCGGACGGGCGGCGGAGCTGGTCCTCGGAGATGTGCGGCTCGCGGATGTGCCGCTCACAGCCGATGCACTCGCGGTCATGCGCCAGGTTGATCGGCCCATCACGCTGTCGGCGAAGGGCATGGCCGACATGACGCGCATGGTCTATCAGGCGCGCTTTTTCAGCCACATCGCGAGGATCCCGGGGATCGCGGAGGCGGACGCCGCCGCGGCGATCGGTCGCTGGGGACGCGATGGCGCCATCCGGCTGCCGCAGGGGATCAAGGCGCTTGGTCCCCTACGCGGCCAGATCGTGAGCTCCTGGACATGGGAACTCATCCGGGATCTCTACCGTGTGCCGAGCTTCTTCGAGCGCATGGTCCGAAGCCCGATGGTCATGGGCAAGACCATTCTCTCGATCCCCATCACGTGGATGCGGAACTTCGTGTCGAACTTCGTTTACGCGGACTACATGGGCGTCGCACCCTGGAACCCGCTCTCGTGGCGATACTGGGTGGGCGCGATGCGCCATGCCGCCAGCCGGTCTGGGGCGTTCCGCGAGTTCCAGGTGCTTGGCGGCGAGGCGGGCCTTTGGTCCGAAACGGAGTTCACCTCGCTCGCACGCCAGATGCTCACATCCTGGGAACGGAACAAGCCGAGCGTGCTGAAGACACTCGGGGGCGCTGTCCGCGGGCTCCGCAAGGGCTACAACTCGCTCGATGTCATCCCCAAGTTCGCGGGCTATCTCCGGCAGCTCGATCGTGGCGCCTCGCCCGAAGAAGCCATGGCCATCGTCCGAGCGTTCTCGCCCGATTACGCGCTTCTGCCTCAGATGTTCGATACCTTGCCACCCATCCAGCGCCTCGGCGGACGAAACTGGTGGCGACTCGCCACGGCCCGGCGCTCGCCGATCGGCCCCTGGTTCGTCCCGTTCTCGGTCGAGAATCTCCGGGTGCAGGTCAATGCGGCCCGCTACCATCCGTTGAAGCTCATCAAGTGGCTGTCCTTGAATACCGGCATGACGACCGAAAGCCTCCTTCGATCCGGCATGGACCCCGACCGCTTCGCCATGCTATCGGGTGCGCTCGGCATGGCCGATCCCTTGTCGTCGAGCCCATCGGATTACCCCTGGTCCCTCGATGGCGCCCTTGTCCAGGTTGGAGACCGGAAGTGGTCGTGGATGCCCTGGAACGATGTCTTTCCGGTATGGGGCGGCATGCGATATTGGCGGCAGGGGGGTAGGCTCCGAACGGTTCTGCCGCAGGGAGTGGTGACGAATGTGCTCGACGCCGCACTCGACCAGTTCGCACTCGGACCCGGCTACGACATGATCCAGCAGTTCTTCACCCTCCTGCAGTCGGGCCGGGATGCGCGCACGGGCACGCAGGTCGTCCCGCGTGATGCCTCGTACTCGGAGCGGATGCGCGTACTCGTCTCGAAGGCCGCCGAGATGCTTTTGCCCCCGACCATGCCCGAGCTCCCGGGCCTGACCGACGGCGGGACAACCTGGAGGAAGGCGCGCGATCTCATCGATGGACCCATCCCGGACCGCGTCGGCCGCATGCAGTCGCTGACCGCTCGCGCGATCCGGTTGCTCGGCCTCAACGTGCGCGAGCTCGATGACCGCCATATCGCCGCCTGGATCGTGAGCCAGTTCTATGATGACCGGGTCCAGATCACTCCGCCTGCCGAATACCTGGCGGCGATCTCGGAGTTCCGCAAGGGCCTCCGGGGCATCGATGTGCGGGAGCTTTCCGTCGCGGATGTCCAGGCGCTCGAAGGCTTCCAGGAGATGAAAAAGTACCGCGAGTCCGAATTCATGCGCGAACACAACCTGGATACGTGGGAAGACGTCGAAGCGGTCGCGAGCGAGAACTCGACGATCGCCCGCGATCTCGCCCGCAAGCAGCGCGACTGGCTCATCGATGCGTGGCTCACGGCCAAGTTCGGCGACAACGCGAGGACGTTCCGTCACATGGGCCTCGACAAACAGATGCCGGCCGCGCTGCTGATGATGCGGGTCGGCATCACACCCGAGGCCTTCGAGCCCTACAGATTACTTCTCCAGCAGAAGCTGCAAGGACGCGGAGCGATGTCATCGGACGCGCAGATGGAACTCGTCCTCAAGATGTCGGCCGAACTCCGCAAGGCTGGATTCAACCCGGACGTCCTCAAGGCGCCGCCGCCCCGCTCCGCGTTCCTCAAGGAGCCGTGGGAGGCGACATGGCTCCGACTCGCTCGCTCCATCGCCGGAAGAAGGCAGGAGGGGGCGGAGTAACGGACCGGCTCCGCAGCGCAGCCTTCCCCTCGACCGTCCCCCCCCGCCGGGCGCTGAAGTGAAGAGTTGTGGTCTGAACTCCGCTAGTCCGCATGGACAGAGCCTCGCGTGCTGCGATGCGGGCAGGTCCGGAACGTCACTGACTGATGATGAGGATCCGGATGGCGACGGGCTTTCCAGGACGCCGGCTGTCCCAGATGAATTCGACCGGGTCGGACCATTCGCCTTTGTTCGTCGCTGTGTCCCAATGCCGAAGGCGAAGCGTCCAGGTCCCTGACGTCAGCTGCGAGATGAGCGGCGTGATCGATGCCGTACAGGCCGCACCCGCAGCCGTCAGCACTTGGGGACCCAGGAGCGGGGCACTCACGGTGGGTTCGGCGGCACCCGCCGGGAAGAAGCCGATCTCGGTTCCCGCGAGGTCCGAATCGGCCGAATTCGTCCATGTGACCGAGGCTTGCGTTGACCCACCGATAGGAATGGGGGCGGCGGCTCCGATAAGAAGGGCTGCCAGCACTCCGGCGGCGATCCATCGACTTGCCATATCCATACCTCCGTTCCTTCATCGAGCCGCGGGCGAGACGTCCCGCGTAAAACCTGCGTCACATGCACGACCAAGTGGTCGGGCGTATCGTTCTCGATGATGCCCTGATGCCGCATGGCGTCAATGAGGCATTTCACGTCGCAGTTGTCGGCATCCAGCTTCCGTGTCCGAATGCTCTTGATCTCGATCCACGCGCGCCGCATGGGTGGATTCTTCCGGTAGATGCCGGCCGCAAGCATGGCGAGCTTCACGGCCTCCAGCGCCTGGGTCTTATAGCGCAGGTACTTCCACCTCGCGGCCTTACCGAATTGATTCGTCCACTCGTTCCGGCTCTGCACGCGCCAGGAGAGCCGGAGGATGATGTCAGGCGGTCGCATCGTCTAACGCGCCCTTGTGCGCTCGATGTGACGTAGAGCCGCCGAGAAGTCGTACGGCTCGTTCGTACTGGCGGCGTTCGCTGATCGTCCAGATGTGGCCGTGCTCGGCGAGCCGCTGGCCGATCGTGTCGAGTGCTTCCAGGACATCCTTGCGCTGTTCTTCGGTGATGGTCATGGTGCCTCCTCGGGTGGTTCCTCGATGGCGATGGTGAGCATCTCCGTGAGCCAATCACGGAGTTGCATGGCGTTCGCGATGGAGAGGGTTTCCGGTTGGATCCGGATGACGCAGCGCAGCCCTTTGTCGAACGCCCATCCCTCGACTCGTGCGACGGCGTAGCCGGTGTGGTCTTTCAGTGTCGCGACGACCATCGTTTTCCCCCGCTCTCCGCAGGCTGCCGCCACAAGCTCTTCCGCGCGTGTCATGTAGCCTCCTTCATTTGCTCTCCGATTGTTTCGATCACAGCCCATGCCCGATTCCGTAGTTGCGTCGCTGTACGGCTACGGATACCTTTCAGCGATTCGATCGCCAGCTTCGCCCAGTCCATGGCATGGCCATGTGCTCTTCGTTTGCATAGATCCTCGGCGATTTCCACTTCTGTGGTTGCACGGACCAATCGGAGGTTGGTCTTCAGTTTGACGAGCGTCATGTCGCCTCCTTCTTCGCTTTCCGCCTCTTTGGAAACCGTCGATGGCATACACGACAATATCCATTCGGCGCCAGATCATGTACGGGTTCTGGTTTCGGATCCGGACAGCCATACATCCAGTTGTACCAGCAGTGATAGTGGTGGTAGTAGAATCGTCCGCCTGCGGTTGAATAACGGAAATCGTGGACTCTACCGCATGTACGGCAGCGTCCATCTCCGCACCCAGGCCAGACGATGGCGCTGGGCTTCGCCACGGCTTTCTCATAACTATCGACCTCGCGCTTGTGTGTCATTCGCGACCTGCCTCCTGGGACGCATCCTCCATCCCCGCCTCTTGTTCCTCGCACATCTTATTGTAGGCCGTACGGCATGACTCGCAGAAGTCGATGCTCCAGATTTCTGCACCGCCGATTGTCTCGTAGCGATCTCGTCTATCGAGCATTCGCTGATGCGTCGTTGCATGAATAAGTCCACGCCGGATGACACCGCACACCGAACACGCCTCCAGGCGATAAATGCTAATGTGCATCTGTCTTCTCCTCCTCCATCCCCGCCTCGCGGAGCGCGCACTGTGCGGTCTCGGGTCCTCGTTCGCCATCCCAACACCAGAGGCTCTTCTGCCAGCTTTTCTCGTCAGCATAGACTCGTAGCGCCGTCGCGAGGATGTCGCGCTGGCGGATAGTCTCCACGTGTGCCTTTCGCTCGATCAATAGCTGAGTCGCCGTAGGTAGTTCGTCACTCATGCGTCACCTCCCTCTTCGATTCCCGCCTCGCGCAGCGCGGCCATCGCGATCGTCGGTGAGACGACGCAGCAATCGGCAGGTTCGCTATCGACATGCTGCCCGTGAGACGGCGGATAGACCGCACGCACGTAGTACCGCAGCGCCTTCGCGAGGATGTCGCGCTGACGGATGAGCTCCGCCTCGCGGCCACGGTTGCCATTCGACCTCAGAAACTCGCAACTCTCGCAGACGTCGCCGATGCATGGATCTTGACTGATGCATCGGTAGCCAGGATGGTTACGGTCTGGAGAATTGACCGAATCTACGCATGGTCTTCTGGTATGGCTCTCCTCCATCCCCGCTTGGTGTAGCGCGACTTCCGCAGTCGTATACCCATTTAATGAAGGTTGCCAAGCATCCATAAAGCGCGATGTTGGCGCACGTCCCCAGTTCGTATGGTCCGCATATTCCCGCAGCGCCGCCGCAAGGATGTCACGCTGCGCCTCCACGTCACACGTCTCGCATTGGCGGCGCAGACCTCCATGTCGGCACACGTCACTCATGCGTCACCTCCACGAACCGGATGGAATGGGAGACGTCCACACGAATGGCGAGCGCGGCCACGGCCACGGGTTGGTCCACCATGGCGGATACGGGGCCGTCGTTGGCGGATCTGGTATCTGCGGCGGCGGCATAGGTGCCACCACGGGCTCCGGCGGCAGCGGCTTCCCGCAGTGTGGACACAAGAGTTGCTTCCCGCAGTGCGGACATCGTTCGAGCTTCTCGTCACTCATGCTTTGCCTCCTTCTGCGCCACGTCCCAGATCATCATCGCGAAGTTCGCGACATCGACGGCCTTACGCGCAGCAGACGCATCATCGACGTCAATAATCGCCTCCGTCATTTCCATGATCTCGTCGCGCATCCGCCAATAGAGATCGTAGACCGATTCGTGCTCCCATCCGCCCTTGTGGTCGTTCGCGCGCAGCGCGCGCTCCATCTCGATCGCGAACCAACGGACGACATCGCGCGGTTCAGCCTCCATGCTCAGACCTCCAACCTCTCCAGAAACCGGCAGTCCCACTCGCGGCGGGTCATGCTTCCTCTTGGCCTTCAAGGATCCATTCGGCGAGTTGGATTGCGTAGTTAACGCCGATGTCCTTTGTCATCGTCAAAACAAGGCGCAATATGCCAACCGGTTTCCGCCACTCAGCAATAGTTTCGTTACCGAAGCCGAAAGTGCGGCTGTAATCCGGATCCTGGCACGCCTTCTCAGCTTTCGTCATGCGTCACCTCCCTTTTCTTCCTTCGTCCGCAGCGCGGCGGCGATCGTTCGGCCCGCCTCACGGATCGCGTCGGCGATGTCCACCAAGCCCTCGAAGATGATCGTCGCATGAATGCGCAACGGTCCTTCCCGTACCGCCGGGCTCTTGCTCAGATCCTCTTCGCCAGCAGTGAGGAGCACCTGTTCGATCCTATACAGGGCCCCTGCCACATCATGCAAATCGTCCATCGGTCTCCTCCTCCATGTTCCGGTTGTTACACCTGGCAGATGATACACGGTTCATCGGGAGCCTCGTCTGGAATGAGCCTGAGTTGCGCCTCGTCCGCTGTTCGGAGTTCCCGAAGTGGCCATGGTGAAAAGGTAAAGCCGCACGTTCTTATCGACTGCGCTTCCCATTCCTCCGATAGCCGATAGAGCGTTGGATGGTGTTGAAGCATCCCGAGCCAATCCTGTTTTCGCTGGAACGGACAACAGAAACAGGAAACGTTCGTCCGCCACTGGTAGAGCGGATTGAGGAGATCGTGTTTCCTACAGAGCGCGATCACGTCTGTCTTTCCAAGTCCGGCTTCGATGAGCGGAAACTGCCAGTATGGATTGCTTTCCGCAAGGCGACTGGCGCGCTCCCTTTCATCCGCTCGAATGCCGACGTAGACGACCTCGGCGCCGACCACCTCCCGGTTCTTGTCGAGAGGCGTCCGCTTGAGTAGTCGCGTACACCATCGCCGGTGTGCGGACGGCAGGAGCCAGCCGAACTGAACGAGCCACGCAAAGAAGCCGCCGTTAGATACAACGGTAAGGTTCTTCTTGAGTAGGTTCGCCGTTCTCGCCACCATCCAGACTGTCTCCGGAAACTCGGCCCCCGTGTCGGCAAACACCAGCTCATACTCGATGCCTTGCTGCTTGAGAAGGATCGCCATCGCAGTCGAATCCGCTCCACCAGAGTACGAGAGAAGATTCATCGCCCTTTCAGTCACGCTTCACCTCCTATGCCCTCCTTCGGATACTCCTTCTCCTCGAACTCACCATGGAACTCGCGGCATATAAACCTGGTCCACAGAATCTTGCAGTGACGACACGCAAGGAAGATCACCTCAATCACGTCATCTGGAAAGTACACAGAGAAATGGGTTGACGGCTTTCCGCATTTCGGACAGGCCCAGTAGGTCCTTGGTTTGATAAGGGAGAGCGATCCTTCCGCAGGCGCGGTAGCTTCCGGCGGGACCTCCGCCGGTTTCTCCGGCGGTCTCAGCTTCCGTTCGCACGCCTCGCAGTAGAGGATGCCATCTTCCGCGATCCGCTTCGTCGCCATCACGGGCCCGCCGCAGATGTCGCAGGCCCCTTCATCGGGCGTCTTCATAGTCCTTCTCCTACGACCTCGATGCGGATGAGCGTTCGAGCGGGGACATGGGGAATACTACATCCTTCGGCGTCCGCCATCGTCCGAAACTTGCCACCGCACATCAGGTGAAGCCATCCCTTTTCCACACGCCAATGGTGCTCTCCTGGGTTACCCTTCGCACGTTCCGGTCGCTCCTGGCTGATCAGTATGCCTCCGCAGTGATCGCATTCGACGATCCACCCCGAGATTCTCAATACCATGCTTCCTCCTTCCGGCGTTTGATCTCGCGGTCGGCCCTGTCGCACTCCTCCTCATAGCGCCATTGCGCTTCGTCCTCATCCTCGATCGGCCCGGCCTCATCCCAGTCGGGATCGGCGAGCCGCCAGCGTTCCAGATCGCGCTCGTTCGCCATGAGTCCTCCTATCCTGCACGCAGCCGATACTTCACGACTCTATTCTCCTGGACGAGTTCGATGGGTGATTCGGCGGTCGAGAGGATGAGCTTCAGCGCCGATGCCACCTGCCGATCGGATCGTCTCGTTGCCTCGGCGATCTGGAGACGTGTCTTCGCCCCATCGCTCAGGCAATCGACGATCGCCTCCTGGATGGCTGCGACACGCTTCGTGACCGCCGAGCGGACGACCATCTTCTCGACGCCGTTCGCACGCAGGTCATCGAGCCGCCAGACGAAGGGCCGGACGGGCTCGTTGCGGTTTTTGAGGACCTCGACCGAGCACGCTTCCTCGACGGAGCCGGTGAAGCCGAGCGCCAAGTCGAGCGCCCCCTCCCAGAACGTGCCGCCACGGATGTCGCGCAGGGTCAACGACTCGCGGTCGCCGTTGCCGACCTCTCCTTTGCGCGGATGGTGGAGCGCGATGACCAGGATCCCCATCGAGACGAACGGCAAGATGCAGTGGTCGTAGAATCCGCGGATGGCGTCGTTCTTGTTCTCATCCACCGAAGCGATGACCGATAGCGGATCCAAGAACATGACCTTGATCCCGTAGTCGTGGATGATCCGCTTGAGGGCCGCCATCGTGGGCCCGTCGTTCAGGCGCACGTTGCCGTAGAGGACGACCAAGGGATCCCGGAACGACCGGCCCGCGCCCAGGAGCGCGAGACGGCGGTGGAGGTTCGACTCGCCGCCTTCGGCCTCGACGAAGAGCACGGGGGCCGACTGGATCGGCTGTCCATCGACCGTCTTTTCGCCGCAGACGATCCGGAGCGCGAGGTCCAGGGCGAACATCGTCTTCCCGACCCCCGGATCACCGAGGAACATGGCGAAACCCTCGGATGGGAGCGATCGGTCTGCTCGCCACTGGACGATCTGCGCCGGCGGTATGTCATCCTCAGAGCGGATCACGAGCGGCCGGACGGGCAGCTCGGGCGCGGCCTCCGGAGCCTTTAGCCGCCGGAGCCAATTCCTGATCTCCTGGCTCGGGCTCGGGAGCGAGCGCTCGATCTCGTCCCAGAGCCGCCGGGATGGCTCCGGCAGCTTCCGGAGTTCCTCGTCCAGGCATGAGGAGTCGCGCCAGGCCGCATTGCGCTCGACGAGCTCCGCCAAGAGATCGAACCAGCGGCCCGAGAACTTCGCGGGGTCCACTTCGATCACGCACCGCAGATGGCCGGAGCGGAGGATCCCCGAGACGATCCGCTCCATCGCCCACCGCTGGAAGTGCGGCGGCCAGGTCTCGTCGTCGGGAAGCTCGGGATCACAGGAGACGAAGATCGGTTCTGTCACGAGGCCCCCTTTCGGAGGTAAGCGTTCAGGCGGGACTCGAAGACGGTCAGGGACCACCCCTGCCGCTCGACCCAGGGATCGGTGTCCTCGAAGTAGGCCGCCAGGGCCGTCGAGACCTCGGCCGGGTCCCGGAAGCAGGAGGCGAGACGTTTCGCCGTTCCGGCATCGCGCGCCGTGACGGCGGGCGTCAGGTCCTTCTCTGCCAGGTAGAGGCGGATCCACTCGCGGATGATCATCTGGCCGGTGACGCCGTTGGGCGGAGGGCTCTTCGGCTTACGGGTACGTCGTCTCTTTCCAGGACGTTCCTCCTCGGGTTCGATCTCCAGGGGTGGCATGTCGTCGAGGACCATGTCCTCGGATGACACCGCTCCCCCTTCTTGGGAGGGGGGAGCGGAATGGGGAGGGATGTAATCCTGTTCCTGTTCCTGTTCCTGTTCCTGTTCCTGATGACGATCGGGCTTCAAAGGGGCCTCGAAGCCGGTCCGAAGGGGTTCCGAAGGGGTATCGGAACTACGCATGTCATCCTGCTCCTGCTCCGCGCGCGTGCGCGAGTCAACTTGATCCTGAGCCGGATGCCCTATCGATACCCTATCGATAGGGTATTCCTTGACGCGAGGATATTGTTGGAGGAAGGCATTGACGATTGCCGCAGGGGGTTGAAGAAGCTCGATCTGCGAAGCTGCGGATTTCCATCCGTTTTCGCTATCTGCCTGATATCGTAACATATTGCGAACCCATACGATATGATGGGCGCTGGAGAGCACGATGAGACCTGATTTCTCTAGCTCATGGAAGGCCTGGAGAAGGCCTTCTTTTGTGAGACCTGTGTCATGGAGCAACTCGTCGGTGAAGATCCGGTAGAGGCCAGAAACATGCCCATTGGGGCAGGTAATGAGATAAAGCAGGACGTAGCGACTAGTTGAATCCAGCCTTCGGATCTTCTCATCCGTCCAGAAGCGCACGGAGACTGCTCTATAGCGGTGCTTCATCCCCAACCCTCCATCGGGATCCCCGCAGATGTTGAGCACCCAGCGAAGAGGGCATCTGCGGGGATCTCGATCGAAGGTCTTGCGCATGCTGAGTGCTCATGGCGAGTAAGGTAACGATCCATGAGACCCATGTCAAGCTTCTTTCTGCGTGGTTGAGAAAAGGGGCGGCCGATCTCGTGTGGAGTATTCAGGTTGCTAGAGGGTCTTGGATAGGAAAGGGTCGGCCGCCCCAGGTTGGTCTTTACCGGATCAAGCGGGCACCTCATCCCAGCCCGCGATGAGCCGCTTGCGCTCGCGCTTCTGTCGGGCCTTGGCCTGTCGGTCCCGGCACCCCTGCAGGTGGGCCGCGAACTGGCTGACGGTCCAGAATCTCCGCATGCACCACGCGCGCTCGGCCTGGACGACGATCCGCTGGTATACACCACGACGGCCGAGCTCCGGAAATCCCCGCATGTGCCCGATGACGAAGAGGTAGCGGGGGGCGCGCTCGACCGACGCGAGCCATTGGGTGATGGACGCCGGCAGGAGGATGGGGACGCGGTCGATCTTGCCGTAGGATTCGCCGTTCTCATCCACCCTCCTGGTCCAAAAGAACGCGCCGGCCATCCACACCAGGTTTACGGAGTTCTCACGCCAGGTCCACGTCCCCGTCTCCATCCGCCCTTCTCCGGGTTGAATCGGTTGTTGCACTCACGGTCCAGGCAAGCGCCGAAGGCCTCGTACGGCTTCCCGCGCTTGTCGATGCCGCTCGCGTACCACTTCGCAGGGCCGCCGCACGCGGGGCAGGTCTTGCCGAAGATCGATAGCGGCTCCTCCCCGCCCGCCCCTGCGGCCTCGGGCTTCTGGGCAGGACGAGCCGGCGCCGGTCCGCGCCGCGGCGCAGGTGCCCTGGCGCCAGCCCCATCGAGGTCCTCGACCTCCTCGGCCGGCGTCGGCTGGTAGCCTGCCAGGACGACGATGAACGACAGGGCGAGCCGGCACGCCTTGCTCGTCGCCCGCGTCTGCGCCATGCTCAGCACCGCGTTCTCGCTCGCCTGCGCCCAGCGCGGCTCATCGCGCGAGCAGATCGACATGGCGGCCGCCACGCGCTGTCCCTCGCGGTTGTAGAGCCCCGCCCACGCTTTGTACGCCCGGAGCGGCTCTGCGAGATCCGCCGGCACGCGCTCGACTTCGAGGATCTGCGCCTGGAGGCCCGAGAATAAAGCCGCGGTCGTCCAGGCCTCGACCTTGAGGTAGTCCTTGCCCTGGATGACCGCGACCGCGCCTGACCGGCCGTGCTTCACGTACTCCATGAGCGCCGCCGCACGATCCGCGGCCTCGGCCAGCATCTCGCGCGGCCTGAGCGAGCTCGGAGTCAGGGCTCGTCCAGCTCCTGCGCCGGCTCCGAGTCGCTCGAGGGAGCGGCTGCGCTCGTCTTCGGAGGGCGGGGCATCGTGATGATCAGGCTCTTGCGCTCGGTCACTTCGCACCCCGGGAGGACCTCGCCGCTTCGCCGCAGCTCCTTCAGGAGCTCGGCCTTGAGGGGCTCCGGCGGGAGTTCGTCCATGTTCTCCCGGAGCCATGCCAGGGCCTTCGGCGGGAACTTGGCTTCGATCCCTCGGAACGTCAGGCGACGGTACTCGCTCGGCAGTTCCTGGAGATTCGTCACGGAGACTCCAGGGGTCGTCCTCGTCGAGACCCCCAGCCCCCAGCCCCTCGACTCCCGCAGTTTGATCGGGCCTGTCCTCGCGATCAGCTCGGTCACGATCTGCCTCAGCCATGACACCTTCCTTTCCAGCCACCGTTTGGCGGCTTGATGGCCTGCGATGACGTCATCGATCCGGTCGACCTGAAATTCGAGTTCCTTGACATGCGACGCGAGCGAGAGAGCGCGGTCCGCGAGTTCCGAGATATCGGGCGCCTGCCGTGTGAGCGACTCCTCGGCCGCGCGCTTGAGGAGGTAGGCCTCGGCCTCGTCCTCCAGCGGCTGGAGCCGGCCCGCGTCGTCCTCGACGAAGCCCTGCTCCAGGAATTCGCCGATCATTCGCCCGAGCCCCGGTTTGAGCGGAGCCGGAAGATCCGGAACCTTCACGGGTTGCATGTGACCTCCTTTCCGTGTTCCTTCCTGTCGGCGTGCGCTCGCACGAGCGATGCGCGCGACCAGAACGTGAGCTTTCCGCGCCGGGTCCGTGTCAGCTGTCCCACGAGCTTTCCCTCGGCCGCGAGCTGATGAACCCGCTGGCGGCTGACTCCAAGGATCTGGCAGACCTCGATGGTCTTGAGCCACGGAAGTCCCTGTAGATCCGGGAGTTCCGCAGGAAGCCGAGGGTATCTCATGATTCCTCCGCGTTGTCGAATATCGCCATGCGCTCCATGAGCCCGCATTCGGCGAGATATGCCGTATAACTGGCTTCGAGAGCTTCGGTTGTGATCTCGGCGATGCGTATGGAGACGCGGGCGATGAGCGCCTCCCGGTGGTCTTCGATCATGCCGTTCGACCCCGGAAAATCATCCACAACCCGTCTGGCGAGCCGAATGGCCTTCGATCCCAGTTTTTCGACCGCCTTATCTAAGTCGCGGTCCCGGATCACGATATCGGTTTCGCTCATGTCCCCTCCATGGAGCAGCTCTCGCAGAGGTAGCCGCCGACCACCTCATCCCAAGAGGCAGTTGAGGCAAATATCTCGCGGCCGCATTTCAGGCACGAGAAGCGGCTGGGATCCTCGCCAACCGGCGGGTTCTCCAGCTTCCGGCGGATCTCCAGCAGCAGGTGATCCAGGTCGTAGCAGAGGAGCTGCGCTGGCGGTCGTGTCGTCGAGAGCAGGAAGTGATCGTCGACCCGCTCGATCAGTAGCATCATGGTTCCTCCTCGATAATGGTCATTTCCGTGGGGGAAAAGCCGTTCGGATCGTCGGGATGGTCCTGGGATACCAGGGAGGCCTTCCGCGTTCGAAATCCAGCGCACAGGTTATCCTCCGGCGCGCGCGCGGGGCATTCTGGAGGGAATGGTCCACGTGCTGATCGGGGTGGATGGAAGAATTCGGGTTTTTCTCCGTCAAGATTTGGTACAGGTTCCGCACGGGACATCCGCCATGGCCATAGCCAGCACTCCTGGATTTCACAGCGCCGGACCTCGGCGGCGTTCCAGCCGCAGCACGAGAGGCAGTGATTCCGTACCGCATGGCGGATGGTCGGGACCTCACCCATTCGCCGGTAGCGGCGGGCGACCTGACGGAAGTTGACGTCTTTCTTCATCCTGGTCTCCGATCCACACGACCCCGCGATGATGTCAAGGGGAAGCCGGGTGTCAAGGAAATTCCCCCGACCCCGCTTCGCACGACCCCGCGTCACTCCTTGACGGTCCCTCGGGGCTGACGCCGGCCGGGTGGGGGACCATCCCCCACCCATTCCCCTCGTGGCCGGCAGTCGAATTTTCAGTTTCCTACCGAGCGGCGCCTTTGTCCTCCGTGAATTCTGATTCGGCGTACACTTTCACTCCTCGTCCCCGATATTCGCCGACACGGTTCTCCGCCCGTGCGCGCTCCTGCGCCTCACGGCGTGAATCGAAGACGAGACCGGGGAGGATTCGGTGATAGGGTGGGATGCCCAGGACGTATTGCCGACGTTCCATTGCCTGTCCTCCGTTTCTCAAGCGTGCCCTGTTCTTGGCCACCATCGCCGGCAGTCGAAGCATGATGCGACACGATGTCGCACGGCCGGACAATCGCGCGGATCCGCCGGCACCGCATCGATGTCGAACCTTTGTCCATGTGCGGGAAACACGATGTCAGCGCGTTCGTCTACCGGATCCCCGGGGCGCCGGACATACGCCACCTTCCATGTATAACCACGTGGAGCATGGGAGGATACGTCCATGGAGAAAACAAACCGCCCCGGGAACGCGGCGACCGCATCGGGATTCCGGGTATAGCCGTACCACGGAATCGTAAGCCTTGCTAGGGTTGGCCAGAGCTCGGGCGCCGCGTCCCCGCACCCAAAGCACCTGAGCATGGGCAGGTTCCGCGCTTCCCGATTGATGCGCCCCGCGGCCCGCTCGGGATCCGATACCATCAGATCATACGCCGCGCGTTGTCGCGCCTCAGCCCACGGGAACGAGATGGGTCCCGCCCCCGCTTTTGCGTAGCAGTAGCGCCGGCACAGGGATGAGCACCATCGGCATGAGCGATGGCGGTCGACGTTCAGCGACCATCGGGTCTTGGGATTCTCCGCGAGAACCGGTCGATCGCCGGAGAAGCACCGATTGTAGGCGATATGTGCGGTTTCGGATGTTGACATGGACCATCCTTTCCTATTCCGTAGGTCTCCGAGACCCCTTGCTTCGCCCTCCCGGATCGGAGAGCGGGGCAAGGGGTCCCCGAAGGGACCCCCGGATCATTCCGCATAGACACCATGATCGATCATCGCTTTGGACAGCCTCGCGATGGGTTCCACGGCATCGCCAGTCGGGGTCTCGCCAGTCCAGTCGAAGAGCTGCCCGAAGCGAGCGATAGCGATCCGCGCAGCATCCAGCGTGGGTGGGCTGTAGCCGACTCGGAGACCACTTCCGATGTGGGTAATGATCCAACGGCTTTCGCCGTTGAGATGATGGGCGCACAGACCCGGAACGGAATCCCATATCCAGGCCGGCACATCGATGATCTCATGGGTGCGAGTCTTCGTGTGCCAGACCTTGAGGCGGAGGGTAATCTTCTTCCGCTTCATCCCGGCGGTCTCGGAATCGAGGCGGGTTTTCCGTTCGTGGTATTCCGCCTCCTCGCGGGCGTGGACCTCCCGTTCTTCTTTCGCTCGCTCCGCCGCTTCCGCCGCGCGCCGGGATCGGTATTCCGCGACCAAGGCGGGGAGGTCGGATGTGTAGCCGACAGCAGAATGCGGAAGCTCGCCTTCCTCGGGTAGCATCCGCGATGCTGTGTCGAGGAGACCATCCATACCCTGCTTGTCGAGATGCGTCTCCTCTAGCTTGAGTGTGGTCCAGTTGAGATGGACACGCACGTAGACATGGGGTCCCTGGAACCATTCACAATGGTAGGCTAGAGCGGGGTACTTCCCTTCCGCTTCGCGCAGCATGTAGTTGAGGCGCTGTGCGACACGCAGCATGGGACTTGTGGATCGATCGGCTTCGTTGATGAGGTGCATGAAATCCTCCCGGGCTTGCGCCCCCTAGCAACCGCCGGGCTTCAGCCCGGGCTTCCTGAGACGGCGCACAAGGCGCCGTTTCGCCTGGGAGCCGCCCAGGCTCGTTCGGCCAGGAAAGGCTATTCGGAACCCAGTATGTTGCGTTGAGCCCATGCCCGGGCTTGCTCTTCCGTAGGCTCTGAATGAATCCAGTATGGTGTCTCGGCATCGCTCGTCGAAATACACACACACCATCGACGTGCGCCTTTGCCCTCACCGTCCGGTTGGGTGTCCAGGCAGACCGTACATATCGCCGACCGACGAATCCACAGACGATTGCTGTCCGCAGGAATCCAGGTTTTCATCGTCACATCCTTTCCTGTTCCAGGGTCCTTCGGGACCCTTCGTTTCGCACGTCCCCGCTACGCCGATCGTGATTCCGGGCGCCCGGCCGGCCCGCCCGGGCTCTTTGCCCCCGGCCGGCACCTAACCGGGGCCCGCACCGGGACTTACCGGGCGCCGACCGTCCAGGCCTTTCCGGCCGGGTCCCGTAGGACGCGATCGGCTACCATCCCTTGGCGAGGATGTCAGCTAGTTCATCCCGTGCGTCGAGCCGCTCGAGGACGATCCGAAGCTCTCCGGAATATCCGATGGGTTCCGAGTACCGGACGGCCGGAAGCAGTCGAACCCACGCCGCCCACATCGGGATGCTCTCGGGGTCCATATCCGGAGCGTCCGAGACCAACCAGCTCCACGCATCAGACAGGTCCATACGTCACCTTCCTTTCAGTCAGGTTAGCGCAGGTCGGCGGCGGTCCAGCAGTCGCCGGGCGCCGCGCGACGATCCAGGAGCGCCGCCACGAGATCTCGACATGGGATTTGACCATGTGCAGTCCGGAGGATGGGCGTCCCATCATAGGGATGGGCACCCACGTGCTGCGGGTCGGGGTTCTCACTCAGAAGCCCCGCGGTCCAGTAGGTATACAGGTCCATCCGATCCTCCCTCAGGCCTTACGCCCACGCCCGATCGGCCGTAGGTTCTCACGGCCGAGCCACTGCCGCTTCGACTTGTGCGCCGCATCCCACGACCTTTGGTCGGCCGGACTCCCGCCATGGAGCGGGTAGGGACATTCCACATGGTGAATGTGTCCGGCCGGAACCCCACATTGACACGTCCGATCCATAGGTCACGTTCCTTTCCTTTCCTTGACTCCCTCCATCCTACACCTTGAAAACAAGGTGTCAAGAAAAAAATTCTTGGGATTCCTTGATGCCGTCCGAAGGGAACCTTAGAGGAGGGGGGTAGCAGGTAGGTAAGGCAGGGTAGAGCACGGCATAGCAGGGTAGAGCCTAGTGCTAGACGCAACTCGGTCCTCCCAGGTCCCAGGCCGGCCCCTTCCACAGCCTCAATCCCCGGGCCCGGTCCCAGGCCGGCCCGCAGACTCGCACCGGGCACCCGCTCGCGGACGCCCAGGGGGGGGTCGGATCCGCCAAGGGGCTGCCAGCCGGCCCCCAGCCGGCCCCCAGCCGGCCCCCGGCCCCCCCCCGGGCCCGGTCCCAGGCCGGCCCCTCCCCCCCGCCCCCGCCCCCGGGCCGCCGAGGGTCCTCAGAGGCTCCCCCGGGGGGGCCCCCAGGGCCCTCCGGGCCGCTCATCCCATGGAGTCCCATCCTCCTAGCCCGGCCCTTTTGCTAGTCCCAGCTCTTTCCCGGCTTTTCGCCATCGTCCGGAATTTACTTGCGTTTGGTTCACGATCTGGATACGGGCATTCGGTAGGAGGTGGCATGAAGCGACTGGCTTTGGTTCTACTGGCTGGCGTGGTGGTGGGATGCACGGCTGCGCGTGAGGACGTGAAGCGGGCCGAGGGCGTGAAGTTTGAGTTATTTGATGGCATGGCGATGACGTTTCGTGGAGTCGTGGAGAAGATACGGGCGGAGGGGGCAGAGGCGGAGGGAGCGAAGGAGAGATTGCTGGGTGAGATTGATGAGCGGAGGGCTGAGTACAGGGCCTTGCATGCGCTGGTAGCGAGGTGGCTGGAGTTGGATGATCCGCTGGCGAGGGTGGATGGGCTGGTGGAGCAGGGGTTGAAGATACTGGAGGCGGCACGTGAGTGATTTAGAGGAAGCCGCTCACGAGTTCTTGAAGCATGTTGAGGGCGCTGGGTTTGACTGGTCTGTGGTCGAGACGTTGCCGCTTGAGCGGATGATCAAGGAGCTGCCGGCGGATGACGTTTGGCTGCTGGTGGAAGAGTTGAAGGACGCGGTGGCGGAGGATGAAGCGACGAGGGCGGCCGCGAGTGCGATCCTGGTGGTGTTGACGAGATTGGCGGCGGCGGGTCTGAAGGTGATGGTGACGCTCGCATGAAGCGCAAGCCCTATCAGAAGCCGGTATGGTGGCTGACGGCGATCTCGGCCGTGCTGGGGCTTGTCATCGCATCGGGTGTGCTGCCGGAAGGTTCGACATGGGAGAATCTGGTGGGTGCTCTGGTGAGCGCGCTATCGGGTGCACAGTTGAGGGTGGGCGGTGGAAGCGCACGCTGAGGAACTGCGGTTTCTGACCGCCCTGATTCCCGAGGCGAGGCCACTGCGGGAGGCGCTCGAACGATCGGGTCTTTCCAAGGAGACGTTTCTCGGGCTCCTCGATGACGAGGAATTCCAGAAGCTGGCGGCAAGGAAGGTCGAGGGGTATGTCAGGTTCCTCTACCTGACGATCGTCGCACGGATCTGCCAGGAACTGGCGAAGGATCCGATGCGTGCGACGACGGCGATGCTGAGGCTGATTGCGGAACGGTTCGATCCCAAGTTCAAGCCGACGACCCAGCATGTCCATACCCTGCAGTTGCCCGACTTCCGGGGGATGTCGCGCGACGAGCTCTTGAGGTTGCGTTCGGAGCTTGCGCTGCCGAAGCCCAAGCCGCTGGAGGTCCGCCATGACGACCGTCGCGTCGGATAAGGGCGGATACCGCGTCGGCACACACCATGTGCCGCGGCACGAAATATACGCCGCAAAAGTTGATTGGGAGTTGGCACAACGCCGCTCGAAGGATCCACTCCTCTACCACGATCCGCATGAGAAACAGGCGAGCTTCCATCGATCAGGAGCACGATTCCGCTCGATCTTCGGTGGAAACCAGTCGGGCAAGACGACCGCGCTCCTGGCCGAGGTCACATCGGCCGCGCTCGGCTTCTATCCCTGGCGGACCGATGGAAAGACGCCGACCTTGGCCATCCGGCCCGAGAGCCTGCCGGATGAGAGCCGGTTCCAACTCACGGGCCCGCGAGCGATTCGCGTGCCGAACCTCGGGCTCGTCCTCGGAAACGGCGTCGATGACGGCATCAAGACCGTGCTGCTGCCCAAGCTCCGCGAGATCGCAGGGCCCTACATCGCACGCGAGACGAAGTCGATCGGCGGCGCGATCGGCGAGATCGAATGGGCGAACGGCTCCAGGACCATGATCCGGAGCTATGGAAAGGATGCGGCGAAGTTCGCGGGATCGACGATCTCCTACGTCGCGGTCGATGAACCCATGCCCGAAGACGTCTGGACGGAAGTACGACGGGGGTTGATCGCGCTCGGCGGACGCGCATGGTTCGCCATGACTCCCCTGTCCGAGCCCTGGATGTACGACCAGCTCTTCACGAGGGCCGCGCAGGGGGATCCGGACTACTTCGCGATCGAGATCAGCTATTGGGACAACGACCGGCGCGAACGCGACGATGAGAATTGGGTCGCCCATCTGACCGATGAGGAGGCCGAGACGCGCGTCTTCGGCCGCTTCTTCCATCTCTCGGGTCTGGTCTATAAGGAATGGGATCGCGAGGTGCATCTCGTCGATCCGTTCCCGATCCCGCAGGAGTGGCCGCGCTGGCAGGTCGTCGATCCACACGATCGTCGGCCGTTCTTCATCATCTGGGCCGCGGTCGCGCCCGACGATTCGGTCTACATCTACCGCGAGTGGCCCGATCGCCCCTTCGAGGAGATGACGAGCTCCGATATCGATATCGATGGCTATACGAAGCTCTTCCAGAACCTTGAGGATGGCGAATCGATCGACTTCCGGGTCATGGATCCGGCATTCGGCCGGCAACTACGGGGCGGCACGACGGTGCAAGATGAGTTCGACCGGCGAGGATACTATTTCGATTGCACCGTGAAGAACGATATCCAGGTCGGCCATCTGAAGGTCAAGGAGTATCTCCGTTTCGACCGCGCGCGACCGGTCGATACGCTGAATCGCCCGCGGCTCTACGTCTTCCGCACGTGCCGGAATACGGCGTGGTGCTTCGAACACTATATCTGGGCCGAAGCACGCCATGCGGGACCCGCGCGCGAGGTCGTCCGCGAGGTCGGCAAAGATGGCATGGACTGCGTGAGGTACCTCTGCATGTCCGAACCGAGACATCGGCGGCCTGCGGCGTGGAACCGCTACGCGCTCGCGGCCCTCGGGGCAGGCGCAGGCTATGCGCGGGCGAGCTGATGGAGGAAGCATGAGCCAGGGCTGGATGGTGACCGATGCCTGATATCGGGATGCTCTTGCGGGACATCTACGGGGGGGCGAACGATGCCACTTCGCAAAGGGAAGAGTCGCTCGACGATGGCGGCGAATTACGAGGAGATGATGGAGTCGCGGACGTTCGCAAGGGGAAAACCCGCCGAAAAGCGGCGGGAGATGGCCATCGCGGCCATGCTCCAGACGGCGGGCGTGCGGCGACGGCGCAGCCGTGGCCGGAGGAGTGACTGAGTGGCCGTGAAGGAGGATCCGGTCAGCCTGCGCCGGGCAATGCAGGTCCGGACGACGAAGCTCGATGAGATCGTCGAGCACGCGGTCGAGGCCATCGGCGACATCGAGAAGGCGCGCTCGCCGTGGGCCGAGAAGCTCGCACGTCTCTACCGGCAGCGCTTCGGCATCCGAAACGAGAAGATTTTCCCCTGGCCGGGCGCGGCGAACCTCCACTTTCCGCTCATCGACAAGACCATCCGGCGGCTGAAGGCGATGTTCGTCCGGCTCGTCATCGGCGCGTACCCCATCGTCACGATCGCGGCGCAGGATCAGGGGCTCGCACGCAAGGTGGAGCAGTTCCTGGAGTGGCTCCTGCGGATCAAAATGGCCATCCTCCGGCCGCTCGTGATCCTCGCCGATGCGATGCTCTCGTTCGGAAAGGGGTTCCTCAAGGTCACGTGGAACTACGAGACGCGCTCGGTCACGGAGAAGCGATCGGTCGCGGACATCTTCCGCGGGCTCGATCCGACGAAGCTTCCGACGCCCGTACAGGCGCAGATGCTCGCGACCTCATTCGGACTTCGGCTCCCCGATGACCTGGAGCTCCTGCGAAAGATCCATGAGCGCCTCGACGCAGGCGATGAGGACATCGCGGTCGTCCGCGATGTGGTCGTCCACGATGAGCCGCTCTGGACCGTCATCCATCCCATGGATCTCTACGTCGAACCGGGCACGGGCGACATCGAACAGGCGGAATTCATCGCGCACCGCATCCGGATGTCGAGCGAGGTCCTGCGCTCCCGCGAGCGCGCGGGCTTCTACAAGAACACGTCCGATGTCATCGAGTTCGCGGAGGCCGCGCGTCCCACGCGCTTCTCCGAGAGCATCATCGGCGACTCCGAGAAGCGCGAGGATGTGACGAGATCATCGGCGGTCGGAGAGGCGGACATCCACGAGTGCTACCTCCTGCATGACATCAACGGCGATGGCGTGAAGGAGCGATGCGTCCTGACGATCCATGTCCCGACGAAGACCGCTCTGCGGTTCATCGAGTTCCCGTACTGGCATGGCGAGTGGCCGATCACGGCGTTCGACTTCGAGCTCACCGATGGCCGCTGGCTGTCCGCGCGTGGGGTGAGCGATCTCCTGGAGGATATCGAGAAGGAGATCGACATCCAGCACAACGCGAAGATCGATTCGATGTCGTTGACGAATGCGCCCATCGGCTTCTACGCGCGCTCCTCGGGGCTCCAGCCCGACGATATCCAGTGGATACCGGGCCAGTTCGTGCCGCTTGCGAATCCCCAGACCGATGTCGTCTTCCCCGTCCTCCCGAGCCATGAGATCAGCTACGAGCGCGAGGAGAGCATCCTACGGGCATGGGCCGAGGACCTCGCAGGCACGCTCGATGTCGCGCTCACGCGACAGGATGAGAGTCGCAATCCGCGCACCGCGACCGAGATCGAGGCGACGCAAGGCGAAGTGTCGAGCATCTTCGGACTCGACTCGGCGCTCTTCCAGGACTCGTTGCGAAGGGTCTACGGACAGACGCTCGCCCTGTGGAAGCAGTTCGGTCCCGACGACGTCGAGATCGCGGTCGTCGGCGAGGACCTGCCGATCAAGGTTTCGCGCCAGGAGCTCCTACGGGGCATGGACATGATCCCGACCGGCACGCCGGCGAACGTCAACGCGAGCCTGCGGCTGGGACGCGCGATTCAGTTCCTCCAGGTGCTCTCCCAGTCGGGCCCGGTCGAGAACGTCAGCATGGCCGAGTTGATCCGCTACATCGCCCAGTTGCAGGATCCCCTGATGGCGCGGCTCATCATCCATCGGGGCGGCATGACGGGCATGGATCTCGAGGCGGAGCGGCAACTCGACGAGATCACGCGGATGATGGCGATTCCGGGCTATCGCGCGCCGTTGCGTCCGTCGGACAACGATGAGGCGCATGCGAAGATCGTGGAGTCGGTCATCCAGTCGGCGGGCGAGTCCCTGGCGCGGACGGACGCAGGCACGCGGATCATGGAACATGGCATGGCGCATCAGGCGCGCCTGACGAAGCGCCAGCAGGGCGGCGGGCTCAAGGTTCCGAAGCTCGACGAGTTCGGACGCCCTGCGGCGCCTGGTCCCGATGCGGGCGCCCTGATGGGGGCGATGATGGCCGCCGCAGGAGGCCGAGGATGAGCTGGTTCGAACGATCGAAGGACCTCGCGCCCGAGAAGCGCACGTCCGCACGGGTGGCGTTGATCGAGGAGTTCGCCACGACCGAGTACGCCGAAATCCTCGCGGAGCTCCTCGATGGCATCCGGTCTGCCGCGGTCGCGTCGATCGTGCATGGGACCGACAAGACGGAATTCGAGCGCGGGCGCGCATCGGCGATCAACGAGGTGATCGCCAGCTTGCGGCTCGCGGTCGCGATGGAGCAGAAGCGCCGGGTTCTTCGAAAGCAGGACGAGATGAATCTCCTGACCGGGGACGCCTGGCGGACGTATGGATCGGTACCGGGCCTCGTGTGAGGGCATCCGAGGTCCGAGAGAGAACGCCCTGGGAAGTGAGGAGCTATGCCACCGACACCGGAATCACGCGATTCGTCGATCGAGGGAATCCTGGCCGATGCGGGCGCGGTACAACCGCCGGCGGATCCGGCGGCTGACGACGCACCTACCACTGTCGAACCGAAGCCCGAAGGCAGGAAACCCGAGGCCGGCGAAGCGCGCGACAAGCCGCCGTGGTGGCTCGCCCACCGGCTCCAACCCATCCGCGCGAAGCAGGATGAATTCCGCAAGGAGCTGGCGTCGGTGAGGGCGGAGATCCAGGAGATGCGCCGGCAAGCGGCCGCGCCGAAGACGAGCGAGTCCATCGACAGGGAGATGGAAAGCCTCCGCAAGGCTGCGCGGGAGAACCCCGAGCAAGTGGTCGATGTTGCGGAGAGAATCGCGGAGCTCAAGGCGCGGAAGATCGCGGAGGCGCAGGCGCAGGAGATGGCGGCTGCGGATTCGTTCCGGCAGGAGCAGATGCTCTGGCTGGATCGGGCGGTGGAACTCTGGCCCGACGTGCGGGATTCCCAGACGCCGCTCGCACAACTCGCCGCCAGCAAGTGGCAGGAGGCCGAAGAGGCGCGGATCGGCGGCAGATGGTCGCCGAGCATGCTCCCGAACGGCCGATACCTCATCATCGCGGAGGCGGTCGCGGAACTCGGTGCGGCCGCCCGATACAAGGAACCTGCGGGGGAGCGGGTCGAACGTCGTCGCGTGGCGCTTGAGGCGGGAAGCCCCGCCGCGGGCGGAGCGGGGCCGAACGTGGCATCCGCCCGCCGTGAGCTCTTCGCGACGCGCGATCGTGCGAAGGCGCAAGCCGCTCGCTCGGTCGTCATCGATCAGCTCATCCCCGAGAATCTGAGGGAGAAGTGAAATGGCAAGGGCACTGACCGGCATGACGTGGTACGACGAAGTCACGTCGTCCACGCTCACGTCGGGATCGCTCAAGGAAGACGTGGTCAACGCGATCACGACCATCTCGCCCGTCGACACCCCCATGACGAGCCATCGACAACGGTCGCGCGCCATCTCGGTCGTCCACATCGCGCCGTACGATACGCTTGCGGCCCGAACGACCGTAGGCGCGACCGAAGGCGCATCGTGGACCGACACGGCCGTGACGACGCCCGTGCGGGCCGTGAACTACTGCCAAATCTGGCGGAAGGACTGGGGGATCTCGGGCACGGCCGAGGCGGTCGCGCGCTACGGCATGACATCGCCGTACCGCTACTACCTGGAGAAGGCGCTGAAGGAGCTGGCGAACAACGTCGAGAGGTCGCTCCTGACGGGCGTCGCCAACATCGGGACGTCGTCCGCCTCACCCATCCGCTACGCGGGCGGGCTGGCAGCGACGGATTCGACGAATGGCGGCGTCCTGGCCGCGACGCAGTTCTACGCCCCGAGCTCCGCGACGACGTTCACGCAGGCGCGCTTCGAGACGCTGCTCCAGTACGCCTGGGGCCAGGGGGCGACACCCGACGAGGTGTACGTCGGTCCGTACATGAAGCGCGAGACGCTGCTGAAGTGGACCGTCAACACCCGAAACGTCGAGGCCGATGAGAACGCGCTCTACGGCAACGTCGACGTGTTCGACTCGTTCGTCGGCAAGACGCGCTGGTACCTGACGCGCGACCTCACGGACACGAGCGTCTCGAACCAGTACAACACAATCGCCGCGATCCAGGGTGACCTCTTCCGCTTCGCGGTTCTCCGGGAGGAGAACATCCCGCTCCAGCGGCAGGGGGATCAGCTCCGCGGCACGATCATCACCGAGGGCACGCTGGAGTGCCGGAACCCGTACGGTGGTGCGGCCTGCATCACCGCCGTCCACGACACGGTCGCGTAGCCATAGGGATCCGACGGGGGGGGTGAGGCGGATGCCCCATCCCCCCTTGCCGGTTCGAGGGATGAGGATGGAAGAGAAGCGGAATGAGAATCTGGCATTCCGGCCGATGACATCGGCGGACCTCGACCGAGACATCGTTCGGGTCATCGAGCTCTGGAAGCTCAAGCGGCCGCTGGAGCACCACCAATTTTGCGATGCCGTGCTCAAGTACAAGAAGCTCGTCGAGGAGCGCCAGAGCGCCAAGGCTCCGCTCTGGCTGATCGGCCAGATCCCGCCGAGCCTCGAATTCCAGATCCACTGGATGTGGCCGGGTTTCTGGCAGGAGCCGAAGAACATCGTCCGCTTCTTCCGGATCTTCTCGTTGGGTGCGATGCCGAGGCCGAAGACGAATGTCCACCTTGTGCGAGCGTGAGAAGACGATCGCGCTGAATGCGGTCGTCCGCGACTGCGAGACGAGCGTGCGCGCGATGCTCGAAAGCGTCGCTCCGTACGTCGATGAGATCGTCATCGTGGACAACGGCTCCAAAGACAAGACCGCTGCGGTCTGCGCCGAGTTCGGCGCCCGTGTCATCGATGGATCGGACCTTCTGGATGCCGATGGCGTCATCACGAACTTCGCCGATGCCCGCAACCGCGCACTCGATGCGACGCGGTCGGCCTATGTCATCTGGCTCGATGGCGACGATGTCCTCATCGGCGGAGAGAAGCTTCGCGGATTGGCGCTATCGGGATTCCGTGACCTGACGATCGGCCAGCTCATGGTCGCCTACTGGTACCGGACGAACGCGCGTGGGGAGCCAGTCGCGCTCCAGCTACGGGAGCGCATCATTCGCAAGCGCGCGGGTCGCTGGCAGTCGCCCGTCCATGAAGCATGGATCGCGGACTACGCGGTCGGCACCCAGATCGTCCCGCACGATATCCTTCGAATCGAACACCGGCATACGGGCGAGTATACGCCGAACCTGAAGCGGAACCTGAAGATCCTCCTCGGCGCATACGAGCGCGAGCCATCGGTCACGTGGATCGAACTCTACCTCGGCAAGACCTACCTGGGTCTCCACGACTGGCGGAAGGCGATCGAGCACCTCGTCGCCGTCTACGAGAAGGGGCCCGATGCGATCCAGCGCTTCGAGGCCGCGCACATGGCGGCCGATGCGTTCTTCCATCTGGGACTCGCCCATGCGGCTCGCGAGTTCGCACTCAAGGCATTCGTCATGGCGCCATCCGATCCGAGGATGCTCTTGCAGCTCGCGCGGATCGCCTACCATGCCCAGCAGTTCGAGCCCGCGCTCGAATTCGCGCGCCTCTGCCAGCAGGGGAAATTCTCGGCGAGCCACAACACGCATGATCCCACTATGCCCATGACCTACGGCCGCGTCATGGAGATTGCGGCGTTGCACAAGCTCGGACGTCACGATGAGGCGCTCACACGCATGGATGGGCTCGATCGCGTGCTCGAACCTGGCAACGACTATGACGAGGCGCTCGGCGAGGTGTGGCGCGATGCACAGATCATGCGGCAGGCGAAGGAGCTCGAGCGCGCATTCGTCCAGGAATCAACGCAGGATCCGTTCTCGGCGGCGAAGGCGGCGGCCCATCTGACCGCGCCTGCCGCGAACCTCACGGGATGGGGGAAGCTCCGCGAGGCAAGCGGCGAGCAGCATCCCAAGGCGGTGGACCTTTTCTGTGGCGATACGCCGCACCCCTGGACGGGTACGACGATGCGCGCGGGCCATATCGGCGGATCGGAAGTAGCCGCCGTGCGGCTTGCCGAGGGGCTCTCGCAGTTCGGCTGGCAGGTCACGGTCTATAACGGACGGCCCGATGGCACCATCGTCGAGGACCACGGCGTCCGCTACGCACCCGCGGCGCTCTGGAACACGCGCGATCGGCGGGAGCGCGTCATCTACTGGAGATCGCCCTGGGCGCTCGACTACCAGCTCCGTGCGCGCCAGAAGCTCCTCTGGTTCCACGATGCGGCATCGCCCGATGCCTGGCCGCCACACCGCCGAGCGAACGTGGATCAGGTCGTCACGATCGCCCGGAGTCAGTCGGATGCGATGGTGAAGATCCTCGGCCAGGAGCGGATCGTCGAGATCCCCAACTTCGTCCCCCGGCTACCGGTCGCTGGCATCGAGCGCAGGCCGCATTCGGCCATCTGGACGAGCGCGCCATACCGAGGGCTCGACATCGCGCTCGATCTCTGGCCGCGCGTCCGCGAGCGGGTGCCCGATGCGGTCCTCCGGGTCGTCGAGCCCTTCGGCGAGCTCTGGGATATGTTCATCAAAGGGCGGCCTTTCATCCATCTCGGCCATCTCGGACATGCGGTCGATGCCCTCTGGTTCGAGGACATGATCCGGGTGAAGCTCCAGGGGATCGAGGGCGTCCAGATCCTACCCGTCCTGACGCAGCGAGCCATGGCGCACGAGCTCTCGGCCTCCGAAATCTGGCTCTACACCGCGAGCTGGCCCGAGATGTGCTCGTGCGCGTCGATCGAGGCGCAACTCTACGGCGCCGTGCCCGTCTGCCCCCGGTATGCGGGGCTCTCGGAAACCGTCCATGCGGGTTTCTACCTGCCGCATCCCGTCTGGGAGAATCGGGATGAAGCGGTCGAGATCATCATCGACAGCCTGACGAACGACCCATTGAGAGCCCAGCGCCGTGCGGCTGCGCTCGATGCGATGTCCGCCTACGATGAGGATCGTATCCTCGCCAAGTGGGATGCGCTCCTGCGGTCGGCGGACAGGCGGGCGGATGGGATTGAGGCGACCGGGAATCCCGCGTCGGAGGAGATCATCCACGCCGATGAGGATGTGCTCTCGAACCCGCGCTTCGCCTATATCGTGACCGAATGTCGCAGGCGGCATGCGCCCAAGGTCCTCGACCTCGGAACGGGCGATGGCTGGACGGCACTCGCAGCCGCGATCGGTGGCGCAGGCGAGGTGACGACCGTGGATCGCATGCCCACGGACTTCGAGCGGATCCGTCCCCATCTCGATGGACACATGCAGAGAATCAAGCCCATTGCGCTGGACCTCGAAGAGGCGATGCCGGACGGTGAATACGATGTCGTCATCGCCGAGGAGATCATGGAGCATCTCGCCTCGCCCGCATCGTTCATCGCACGTGCGAAGCAGAAGGTCCAGCCGGGCGGCATCCTCATCGTATCGGTGCCGTACTACTCGGGAAGGTACGGAAAGCTACTGGACCTCGATGGACACAAGTGGCTCTTCACGTCGCATGACCTTCGGACGCTCCTCGGAGATCGGGGGGAAGTGACGACGGATGGGAACCACCTCATCGGCAGATGGAGGAGGAAACGATGACCTCGCCAGCAGGCGCACTCGCAGGCGCGTACGATGCTTCGGTCGGAGCCCTTCGGATCGCCTTGATGATCGACTCCAACCCCTTGTCGGGCCAGCTCACCTGGAACACGGGGCTCGGTGCGATCAACCATCTCTTGGGTCCGAGCGATCAGCAGTTCCGGCTCGCGCCGGGTGCGGGCCAGTCCATCGGGCTCGTGATCGATGACGCGACGACGAATGCGGTCGTGGACGTCCTGAAGGTCTACCACACGACGACCGGCACGGCCGCAGATGGCATCGGCACGGGCGTCGTCCTCTACGCCGAGGACGCCTCGGGCAACATCGAGGAGGCAGGCCGCATCCAGGCGCTCTTCACCACGGCGGCGCACGCGACGCAGGCGGGACGGCTGGACATCACGGCCATGGGCGCGGCGGCAGGCACGGGGATTACGGTCTTTCATACGGGGGTAGTCTCGATTGGTTCCACAACCGCCACTCTTGGTACCGCTCTCCAAGTGGTCGGTGGTAGCATTGGAATCAACGCAACGGGTGCGCACGGGATTTACCTTTATAGGGGCGGGACGCTCTATAGTCAGATAACAACAGCCTCCAATCATCTTACCGTTCAACTTCAGAACAATGCGAGCATGGACATTTATGGTGGAAACGTAGGAATTGGAAATGTCCCCACCCAGCGTCTCGACCTCGCCTACGGCCATCTCGCATTCACGCCTGTGACGGCGCCAGGTGCGGCGACGATCGACAGCATCGGCGCAGGCGGCCTCTGCACGGACGGCGACCACTACATCAAGGTCACGTTCGTGACCGCCACGGGCGAGACCGAGCTGGGTACGGCCTCCGCAGTCGCCACATGCGGCGGCGGCAACAACACGATCAATCTCAGCGCCATTCCGACAGGTCCTGCGGGCACAGGTACGACTCAGCGCAAGCTCTACATGACGAAGGTAGGATCGGCATCGGTGTACTACGCGCTGGCGACGATCGCGGACAACACGACGACGACGTACGCCATCTCGGTCGCGGATGCTGGCCTTGGCGCGGACTCGACGTACCGAACAAACAGAACTGCCGGTGGTATATATTTTGGGAACCAGCTAGCGGGTAAACTCGATTCGATCTATGGAAATACAGCGTGGGGCGTTTCAGCTCTGTCTAGTGTACAGGTGGGTTACTACAACTGTGGATTCGGAGTCTCCGCACTTGAAGCCTTAACAAGTGGTGTGGCAAATACGGCCACGGGCAGATATTGCGGTGCTCTATTAACGACTGGCAGTTACAACGTGCTTTATGGGTACGCCTGTGGAGATAATCTAACGACAGGGTCGGGCAACCTGCTCTTTGGAACTCAAATCGACGCCCCCTCCGCCACCGGCAGCTACCAGCTCTCGATCGGCAACGCGATCTTCGGGACGAACATCGACGGCGGGGGCACATCGATCTCGACGGGGAATATCGGGCTGTTCACGAATGCGCCGGCGGGAAGGCTGCACGTCTACAACGGCCTGACCACGCCGCATGGAGTGTACATCGAGCAGGTGGGCGTGCTGGCAGCGAATCAGCACGCGCTCTATATCCACTCGAACGCGGCACAGGTCAACGGCAACTTATTGCGGATCGTTCAGGATAACGCATCGAGCAGCGAATGGGTAGGCGTCATCGATAATGATGGGGCTGGCGGATGTCTATTTCTCAGACAGGACGGTGTTGGAGCAGGTAGCTTCTATTCATTCGAGGTGTACTCAAATGCCGCGCAAGTCAATGTAGAACTTTGTGCGCTGGTTCAATCGAACGCTTCCTCCACCAAGGGCTGTATTCTTCTCTGGAACAACGGCTCCGGCGACACGATCTACGACAACACGGGCGCGAAGCTCACCAATGTGGGCGTCTGGACCGATGCCTCCTCCAAGCGCCTGAAGACGAACTTCCGCTCCATCGATGAGGCGGAACTGGAGGCGAAGATCGTTGCGCTACCCGTGAGCCGGTACGAGTACATCCGTGCCCCTGGACGAGACTGCATCGGCCCAACGGCCGAGGATCTCTACGAGGCGCTCGGCATCGGCGACGACAAGACGATCTCGGCGAAGGATCTCGCAGGTGTTGCGTTGGCAATGGTCAAGAAACTGGTAAGGGATCGCGATCGTCTCGAAGCACGGCTGTCCGCGCTTGAGGAGAAGGCGGCATAAGGAGAGACCAATGGCGGAGACATGGCAGAAGGTGACGGTCGATGGCCAGGAGGTCATCGAGGTCACGGCGACGAACGTGAGCACGCGCGACTACAAGCGCGTCGAGGACGACATCCGGCATATCGAGATGCGGATCGCGATGCTGGAAGGCCAACTCGTCGCCGAGAAGGCGGCACTCGTGGTGGCGAAGGCGCAGATCGCGACGTTGCCGAAGCCGAAGCCCGTAGAAGTCGTCGTTGAAGAGCCGATCGAGGAGCCAGAACCGTGAGAACGATCGTCATCACGGAGGAGCTTGCGGAGAAGCTTTGGACGCTTCACGCAAGGCTCCATGAGCAGGATCGGCAGGTCCGATACGCGATTGCGGACCTCAAGGCCGCACGCGATCACGAAGAGGATGAGCGCCAGCGGGCGCTCTTGTTGCGCCGTTCGCTCGATAGGCTTCTCCTGGAGATCCGAGACATCTACTCGGTCTCAATCATCGATGGCATCGAACTCGGGGATCGATCGGAGAGGACGGTGTACGTCGGCGCGAGTGACGCCGACGTGACGACGGAGGAACAACGATGACGACGCCGGCTGCCGCACTTGCAGGCGCATATCGGGAGACGACGGGTGCCCTGGCTGTCACGCTCGTGACGACGCCATCTCTGAGCCTGACGCCCACGACCGATGTCGTTGCGCTGACGATTACATCTCCAGCGACATCCGCATCGGGGATCGACCTCAACTCGGTGAATACGTCGGGCGTCGTCATCGACGTCGATGTCATCCCGGCGAACAATAGCAACGCGAACGACACGGTCTTGGACCTCACATATTCCCTGACCGTCACCGACGGCGCGACGTACACGAAGCAGGGACGCATCCTGCGGCTCACCAACTCGCAGACCCAGACGTCGGGCACGATCACGGACTCGGCCGACTGTCTCGTCATCGTCCAGGCTGGCGATTCCGGTAAGGCAATCAGTATCACACATGGCGGCACGGGCAACGCGATCGATATCGCGTCGACTTCATCTGGATACGGTATCAATATCGATCAGAATGCCGCGCTCGCGAGCGGGAAAAGCGCATTGAGAGTCGCCTCGAATACCGCGGCACATGCGGGGTGGCTCGTCTCCCTCTCGCAGTCGCACGTGGCATCAGGAACCGGCGTCCTCTCGATCGAAAATGCCTCCGTATCGCAGAGTCTATACATCAACACCTACGGGGTCACCGCGACGAGCATCGACATCGATGCCCCGAATACGTCGGGGATTGTCATCGACCTGGATATGGTCCCTGGGAGCACGAGCACTGCTCAGATGCTCACGCTATCGAATACCGGCGCCAATGCGTCGACCGGCACAGGAGTCGTCATCGATCACGATGGCGCGACCGGGCTCGCCATGGATATCGATCGAGATGGCAATAGCGGAGCGCGTATATGGGCACTGAAGATCGACTGTGACAATGCAGGTCTCGGAGGAGTTGGAGCCATCGATGTTTCCGCGCTTGCCGCTGGCGATGCGGTCTTCCATCTCCCTGTCGATACGGGAGGTGTCGGTGCGGCATACGGACGCATGGCCGTCTATGTCGTCGGCGTCGGAATCAAGTACGTGGCGCTTTACGAGGCAGCATAGGAGGTAGAATGGGACGAGGGAAGAAGCATGGTCGGCCCGCAGCGCTTCCGATGCCGCAGGCCGTTCTGGCCGATGGCAGGATCCTCCACCCGTCGGGGCCCGGAGGTGCGGCCGACGATGGCATCCGGCTCGTCTCGATGGGCACAAGCCAGCGGATCGCACTCGGGGCGGTCCTGAAGTCGATCACGGACCTCATCAACAACCGGAACGAGGTCCTCATGGAGATTGCGCAGGGGGCGAAGCTCGATGGTCCCTGGGAGCCGATTGACATCTCGATCGATCGTTCGGCCGTGACCTTCCGACGGGTGGAGCGGCAAGGCGCGCCGAGTGCGCCCGCGGCGCCCGCGCCACCTCCCGCTCCGCCTGCGAAGGAGGAACCATGTTCGCCGCCGGCGGCGTAGAGGACGCGGGCGTCATCGCAGCTGCAGTCACGCTCGCCCTGGTGGCTGTGAAGTTCGCGGAGCGGATCTTCGACGCCTGGCGGAAGAGCCGCCAGACCGCCGAGATCGAATCGGCGAACGATGGTCCACCTCACTTCCGCGCGACCGATCGGCATGTCCTGGGCAAGATCCAGGAGGTCGTTTGCCGGACCGATGGGCTCGGAAAACCTCTCGTCTATGCGTCCGCCGAAATGGTGGACGTGCTACGGAAGCAAACCGAACTCCTCAAGGAGATGTCCGACCGACGCGGTGAAGAGCTCGAAGTCCTGCGGGATCGAGTGAACATCTGCGATGGGCATACCGAGATCCTCGCTGCCGTGAAGAGGCGGCTGGAGGCATGAGATGAGAGCGCTCGGCGTCATGGTATCCGAAGTTCAGTCGCTCATGCAGAATACCGCCACCGCATACAAGGCGAAGATCAAGAACGCCATCAACCGCGCGTATCGTTCCATCGGCGCGATGGGCGACTGGCCGGACCTCCGGGCCGAGGAGGAATTCACGGCCGCTGGCACATCGTTCCTCGTCCTGCCCATGTACGTCGATACGGTCAAGGAAGTGCTCGACACGACGAACAATATCCGCCTCGATCCGGAGCCCGCGATCGGACGGAAATTCACGGGCACCTATGCGACGTCAGGGACGGCGTACCGATGGGGATACGCGGGCTGGGTGCCGGTGCAGTCCCAGCCGTCGGTTGCCGCCACGATATCGATCAAGGGCGACAGCGGATCGGACACGGGGACGGTGGTCCGCATCCGGGGAAAGAAGCATCCGGCGACGAGTTCCGGCATCGGATACGTCATCGACGCCGAGAACGTGACGACCGCAGGAGCATCAGCCGCGACGACGACAAAGGCATTCGTCGAGGTGATCTCGGTCACGAAAGAGACGGATTCAACCGAAGACCTCATCATCCATGTCGGTGCGAGCTACCTCGGCTACCTTGCCATGGAGCGCTACGCAGCCCAGTATCGCCGCTTGCGGCTCCACTACGTTCCTTCGTCAGGCACGGTGCTGCGGATCCAATTCCAGCGGACGCCCGAGCGGCTTGTACAGGATCAGGATACGCCGCTCTTCGAGTGCTCGGATGGCATCGTGCAACTGGCGTACGTCGAACTCCTCCAGGAGCAGAAGCAGTTCGCGAAGGCGATGGCGCTGAAGGCGGACATCCGCGACAGTCTACAGGCCATCCTGACGGCTGGCATCGGGCGGGATCGGGGTGCGGTACAGGCCGTGCCCGCGACGGGGATGAGGCGGAACTATGACTGAGTTCGGCGCACCTCTGCCCATCGCAGTCGAGGAGGACGCGGTCGAGACACCGCTCCGGATCTGGCGCTCGGAGTCCGCGCACGGTGGTCAGGTCTCGTACTACGATTCCAGGCGACTCCAGCTGAATCAGCTCGCATCGGCGGCGAACATCCAGACCCACCGGATCGGCAGGCGGCGTCGGATGCCAGGATTGAAGATTGGCGTCGCGCCGGCTGGAACGACGGCCTACCGCACCGCCCATGGCCTCAGCTACTTCGATGACGTTGTCTCGGGCACATCGTACGCGCGCATGGTCGCGCACTGGTCATCGGTCGCGCGGCTCTGGAACGGGAGCGCCTGGTCCTCGGAGCTGACGGGCCTCTTCGATCAGGCGAGCCAAATGGTGCAGGGCTCGTGGCTCGATGGCGCGACGCAGCGGGCGGCCTTGTTCCTCGCGGCCTGTACGGGCTCGACGCTCCAGGCGATCCATGCCATCCGGCATACCTCATCGGCGGGGACATGGGATCGTACGAGCATCGCACAGACCGCGCGCTGCCTCATGTGGTGGCAGGACAGACTATGGCGCGGTTACGAGGAGTACATCGACGCTTCGGATGTCGGCGATGGCCTGACGTTCTCATCGTCGGCCATCGCGGTCGATCGCGACTGCGGCGACGAGATCATGGCGCTCGTACCTGCGCGCGGGCTCGAACCGTACATGCTCGTCTTCATGCGCCGGCGGATCTATGTATTCCGGGCGGTGTGGACCGCGTCGGGCCTGGATTTCGCGACGAGCTACCTCAAGGCGATCACCTACGAGACCGGCTGCCTCGCGACGCGGAGCGCTCAACCCCTCGGCCCCATGATCCTCTTTCTCGCGGAGGATGGAGTCAGGGCGATCATGCGGGCTGAGGATGATGCACTCGCGGGCACGCGCGAGCCCATCTCGCGGCCCATCCATGATGTCATCGAGACGATCAATTGGGCGTACGCGGACCGCTCCTGTGCGGCGGTGTTCGGCGGCCGATATTATCTGAGCGTGCCCACGGGCGCGAACCAGATCCCATCGACCGTCCTCGTCTTCGATCTCGCGACAGGCGGATGGAATGTCTGGACCGCCGAGAACATCCACGGATGGGATGGACTCGCACGCGGCGACCTCGCGGCGGTGCCGAGGCTCTATGGGCTCGCGGCGCAGCATGTCAGCGAATCGACGCTCGACGCCTGCCACCTCTACTACTACAACGATGACTGGGCGTACGAGGGGTCGGCGACCGAGATGACGGCGGAGGAGATCGGGCCCGAAGTCGTCTTCGGCGTGCCCGAGATCGATAAAATCTGGGTCTCGATCGAGATCGAGGCCGTCAACGACTCGACATCGGACTCGACGCTCGACATCGATGGACGTGTCGATGAGGGCACATGGCTCGATATCGGGACGTGGACGCTCTCGGCGGCCACCCTGACGCTGCCCGAAGTTCTGCCGTTCACGCTCGCAGGTGCCACGCGGACGCGCGCCAAGTACAATCTCGATGGTCTATTGCCGCGTGGCAGGGGGGTGCAATTTCGGATCCGCGAGACGGCTCACGGCGAGGCGCACATTCTAGGTTACACGGTCGCGGCACTTCCCTGCCCGATCCAGAGGGGATGAGATGGCGACGCTCGCACCAGGTTGGAACTTCGCATCCGATCCGACGCTGACCGCCGGGACCCTCAACCTTTGGGCGAAGGCGACGGTATCGGCCATCGTGCGCTCGGAGCAGGCAACCGCATTCCGCCTCGTGCGGGCGGATGATATCGCGCCGGGCGATACCGGCGAGATGGCCTACTCAACGGCGGTCGATGTCCTGTTACTCCGTAGTCTCCTCGTCCCGGTAGGCACGCTGGATGATGGATCTAGCACCGCGCCCGCATCCATGCGGACACGTGACGCACACGGCGACTACAGCGCCAGCATCCCAGAGGGTGCCGCGATCCGTCCACTGGTCTACGATGCGACGAATATGGTCCCTGACATGAGCGGCTACACGTTTGGGAGCGCGTTCCCGCTCTTCGTCCGTGCTCCGAGAGACGATGTCTTCCACCTCGCGGGATGCGTGAAGATCGCGCGTACGAACTTCGGCAGCAATGTGGTGAAAGGACGGTACGTCAGGGGCTCTCTCTCATCGAACAACAAGTGGCAGGACACTACGGTCGCAGGCATCCATCCTGCGACCGTCGGCGTCGCCCTCAAGAGCTTCGGAATGGGGCAGTCGGGCGGCGTATGGCTCTGGCCCGGGGGGATGTGATGGCGAACATCTCGAAGGGCGTATCGTTCTACCAGGGGCAGAACCTGACGGCTGCCGACATCATGTCCGCCATCACGGCGGCGATCCTATCGAACGTGGGCGCGGACGACATGAATCCGGCATGGACGGGCGTACGGTTGTCGGAACCATCCACGCCGGTCGATGGCGATGTTTGGTACGACACCTCAACCCAGCGGCTGAAAGTCTACTTTAGCCGCTGGTATGTCATCGCCCCCTGCTCGTTCGATTGCACCTGGCGGATGGCATCGGCCGTCTCCGTGACAACGGGCATCGGCGTCGAGGTCGATCCCGCGAACGTCGGACGAGTTCGCCGGCGGACGAACAACAGTTTCAGTTTCGTGGGCTCCGCGAAGGGCGCGGTCAGCCTCGGGGAGACGGGCGCACTCACGAGGCTCGGTGTCGGCGAGGCGGCCGCGCACTCAGCGGGTGCAGGCATCCTGGCACAGGATTTCATCAAGGCCGACTCGTCGCAGAACGGCTACTGGCTGTCGGATACGAGCATGTCGGCAGGCACCGTCTACTATGGCCAGGCGCTCGAAAGCATCGTGGCGGGTGCCACGGGTAAGGTCTGGTTCTGGGGGCCGCCGATCCTGGCGAGCTGATGATGGCGCAACTTCATCCGGGTCACACGTTTGTCGATGGTGAGGAGGTCACGCACGTCTCGCTGGCGGAGGCGATCGACAACGCCACGCTCGAAGATGTGACGATGACATCCCTGAGCCAGCTCCGCGCCATCGCTCGATCGACATCCGCGCCGTCGAGCCCATCGGCTGGCGATCTCTGGTCCGATCTCGCGACGACGAAGTTACGGGCGTACCTCGATGGCAAGTGGCTCAGCCTGGGACCCGACGTCATCGAGACGACCGCGCCGATCCATGCGGCTGGGACCGCGGTAGCGAACGGCGAGGCCGCGACGTGGGATCCATCGAATGATGAGGTCCTCACCCAGAATCCGGCGGCAAGCAATGTGCCGCTCGCCATCGCGACCGAGGATGTCTCGGTCGGCACAACGGGCCGATTCGCGTGCTTCGGTAAGATCGATGCCAAGGTTCATGCGTCGGGCGCAACGATCCTTCCGAGCCACTACGTCATGTGCTCGGCGACGCACGCGGGTTGCTTTGCGGCGACCAACGCGCCCGACGCAGCGGAGCGATTCATTGGCGTTGCCCTGGCGACGATCTCACCGGGGACACGAGGGAGTATCTTCTACTGGGGGAGGCCGGTGCCACTGGCTTGATGACGATGCCGAATGGAATTCATCCCATCCGAGATCAGTATGCGACACCCAATACGGGAGATTCGCTCCTTGCCCCCGGTCGTGTTCCGCCCGGGCGGTCGTATTACGGCGGGCCAATCGTGGACTATGGACCGGGGAGCACATTCGGGCTGGACTCATTTCGTTGGATTCCTACGGGCGTGAAAGGTCGCCAGGGAGAGCCTCCGGGCCTGGCGGGTCCCTTCGTTGGCGAGGTGCCCAGAGGAGAGATGGATCCTTTTCTACGTGCCTACCAATTTGGCATCAATCGGCCCTCGCCGGAGATCGTCGGAGGACTGACGCCACTCCTGGGTGAGCGAGCGGGTGGGCTCTTGGAGGCGATTGAGGCCCGGAGCCCGCTCCGCACCGCATCATGGGCGGAACCGATGCGGCAGTACCTGGATCCAGAGGTTCGGCAGGCGATCTCCGCGATGGAGGGCCTCGTGCCTTCGCGGCTCGGTATCACGGCCTACTACGGAGACCTCGCCAGGGCGGTCCAGGAGCTGGTCGGAGCGCCCGAGCTGGGGGTCGCGCGCCAGTACATCGGAAGCCGGCTGTCCGAGGGCATTCCGGAGGACCTCCTCGGTGGATACCGGCAGGACATCCGAGCGGCGCAGGCTGCGCGCGGGCTCTCGTACGGACCTGCGGCCGCCTCCGATGAGGCTGTGCAGCTCGCGCGCCTCCGGGAGGCCCAACGACAGGCGCTCCTGGGGCCCGCGATGACACTCGGATTCCAGACGCTCGGCATGTCCGGCTTCCCCGAGATGGCCCAGATCGGGACCGTGAACTTCGCGCCCGTGGGTACAGCCGAGGAGCTTCACCAGCAGCGCCAGTATGCGAACAGGGCCTTGAACTGGCAGGTCGGCTTTGCGGGCGCCGAGAGCGCCCTCGGGCTGGCGGGTCTCCTGGCGGGGCTCCCAGGGGGATAGAAAAAGTAGGAGGAGGCGATGGCCTATCCGATACCCAACATCCGAGCGCCGTTCTCGCTGGAGGCCGCGATGTCGATCATCCGGACGCTCCAGCAGCGCCAGCAGGCGCAGGAGATGGCCGCCTACCGGACGCAGGCTTTGAAGCTCCAACGCGAGAGCCAGGCGGACGCGCTCAAGGCGAGGGCGTTGCAGGCGGGCGCCATCCCCGTCTTTTCCGAACCGACGGACATAGAAATGCAAGGCATCGTCGGAACGAAGGCGCCGGGGCCTGCGCGAGAATCAGCCGCAGAGCTCTATAAAGGGGCAGGTTTCTCCGGGCACCCACCGCTTTACCGACTTGGCAATACCTGGTTCGCTCCGCCGCCTGCTGCCGCGATCGAGGCCGGACGCAAGGCCAAACGTGAGGAGGCCCAGATCGCATCGACCGAGGCCCTGACCGGCGTTCGGCGTGCGACCGAGGAGGCGCTCCGGATCGAGGCCGGACGCAAGGCCAAACGTGAGGAGGCCCAGATCGCATCGACCGAGGCCTTGACTGGCGTTCA
>Ga0194112_10000995_pt1 | contig 41536 bp, 23 predicted proteins | sample TA2MahC400mmetaG_FD_146191 | JGI IMG/M metagenome (GOLD analysis project Ga0194112, IMG submission 146191) | Freshwater microbial communities from Lake Tanganyika, Tanzania - TA2015016 Mahale Deep Cast 400m | ecosystem: Environmental > Aquatic > Freshwater > Lake | place: Tanzania: Lake... | reverse complement strand
TGCACAGCGTTCGTTTCTTGACTTTCCCGCCCTCGCGGTACGACTCGCGCAGCAGGATCGCCGGCGGAGACTTGCGGTTCGGAACGCTCTCGATATACATGACTACCCATATAGCATACTATCTCAACCCTGTCAAGCATAAACTTATACTCTACATGGGTACCAAATCGCAGGCCAATCAGCCCAAAAGCCCCAGATCACAGGCCAAACACCCCCTCAGATCGGGGAACTTCGGTCTAAGCAACCGCCTGCTGTCACTGCCAGCTCGTCCTCGGCCCGCCGATGTCGTCGGCGACGGCGCCGAGGAAGACGACCTCCCCCGGTAACGTCTGTAGGTAGGAGGCGGGCACAAGGGGCGTCACGGGACCGTGGGTCGCCAGGCGGCCGATGAACCGCTGCCAGCTCATCCCCGAGCCGAGGTACGCGTCCAACCAGAAGCTGCGGTACTGAGCGCCGAGGACGACGTTCGGCCCAACGGTGTATGCGCACGGCGGGACGGACGACCAGTCGCCGCCCGCCCGTAGCGAGTTGTGCAGGATGGTCATCGGGTGCAGGCGCACCAAGGCTGAGTGAGCCTGCTTCCACTCCGCCTCGGTCGCGAACCCCTCGGCGAGGTGTGGCTCCCAGAACGCGAAGTGCCCGCACCAACCGATGCCCCCGTAGACCACATCCGCGCCGCGGCCCTCCGAGGCTTCCAGGATCATCTCATCGTAACGGTCGATGTTGTCCGGGCCGGGGAAGTGGAATGCAGGCGGCTTCCGCCCGGCGCGCGTGAGGGGCTCGATCAGCGACTGACGCGCGACGAACTCGAAGCTCCAGGGCGAGGTCTTCTCGATGGTGCTGCCATCCTCGTACGCGTACTCGTCGAGGAAGAAGAGCCTGCAGTGCGAGAGGTCCGCCCGCCGAGCGACGGCCTTCTCCACCAGCCTCGGGTACTGCCCCACCGGGCCGATGGGGAAGACCCCGACGAATTGCCGGCCCTCCTCCTTCGCCGCCGCGATCCGGGAGAGCATGTCCTCGGCCAGCGCATCGTAGAGATCGCCCGGCTCGTCGATCACGCGGATATGGAAGTCGGGGTGGTGGTGCGGTTCGCGCCAGGTGATCTGCTCCCGGCCGATCGCGCGCGCCTGATCGCACGCGACCTTGTCGCGGAAGGGGATCATACTGAGCAGGTCGGCGCCGAGTGCCTTCATCAACTTCCCTGTGACGGAGCTGGCGCTCCGTCCTACAAGCCCCTTGCCGTCGTAGGCCGAAGCGCCAGCTTCGACGCTCTCCGCCGTCAACCTCAGACCTGAGACGTGAGACCCGAGACCTCGATCGGGTACGTCCCGTACTTCAGCCGGCACTCCTTCATCTTCATCAGGTTCTCGGGCTTGCAGCCGACCGCGAGCGAGTGGCTCGACCCGAGGATGAACCCGCCGCCCGGTGCGCCCCAGCGGATGGAGTAGCGGGCGTCCTCCTCGATGTCCTCCGGCGTGCCCAGGATGAGGTGCTCGTGCCAGATACCGCCCCACAGGACAATCTTGCCGCCGTACTCCTCCTTCAGCCGCTTCATGTCCATCGTGCCGCTGGCCTGGATGCCCTCGTAGCCGTCGAAGCCCGCACGGCACATCGCGGGGAGGGCCTCCCAGATGTTGCCGCAGCAGTGCTTGACGACCTTGAGGCCCAGCGAGTGCGCCTTGTCGATGTACGCCTTCCACCAGTGCTCAACATGCTCCTCGAGGATGCGCGGATTGCCGAACAGGCCGGTCGAGCTGCCCAGGTCGGCGCACGGCATCACCGAGTCGCAGCCCTCCTCCGCGTACCACTCCAGCGTCGCCATACAGCTCTTCGCCTCCAGCTCCGCGACCGGACCGAGCAGCTCGGGGTGCAGCGCCATGTTCAGGTAGCGGATCTCGTCCGTCGGCCCCGTCACGGGGAAGCCCATTCCGCCGACGCAGGAGTTGATCCAGTGGGTCCCCTTGCGCTCGCGCACGACGTGGCGCATGACCTCCCAGCACGAGTCTTCCGGCTTCTTCGGAGGATTCGCTTCGAGGTGCGCGATCTGCTCCCGGATCTGCTCGACCGTCGGCGCCTCGTAGCCCTCCGTGTCGATCTTGTAGGGCATGAGCTGGCCGGTCGTCGCCGAGATGCGATACAGGTGCTTGCCGCTGCGATAGGTCTCGTGGTCCACCTGCTCCAGCGGCTCCGGGTGGTAGCCTGCCGGCGGGTTCTGCCCGACGGTGATGATGTCGAAGCCCAGCGCATCCGTCAGGTCGGGGATGTCGCGCTTGTAGCACGCGACGATCTCATCCCGCTTCCCGTCCCACAGGCCTTTCTGCTCCGTGAACTTGGCGTGGACCCATGTCTTGCGGCCCAGAGCGATCTCGTAGATGTTGTAGTCGATCGAGTGCTCGCCCCAGGGGACGAGGTCCGGCTCCTCGTACGCCAGCGTCTTCGCAACACGTTCTCTCGGTAGCACTCAGGCAACCTCCTGGCGGTTAGGGAAGCGGCGGTCAGCGGAAGGACCGGGGCGGGTGTTCCCTCCGGGCCGCTCACGAACCTTGTCGGTGCGAGGAGCGTGTTCCCATGACGGCGAAGACGGGCTGCGGGAGCCCTGTGGCACCCCAACGCGGGCGAGATGGCGAACCACATGGTGGGCCGCACCCGAGGGGGCGACATCATCGACCTTCACGACGCCGGCTTCCGCCTCGTACCGCTGTCAGCGTCCCTGTAGGCCGCCACAGCCCCGCTGCTCCCAGCGATCACCAGCCGAGGGCCTGTCTTGGGAAGCCCTCCCAGACGAAGCGGTCGCAGCGCAAGGTGCCGCACTTCAGCCCCCGTTGCGTGAGGGTCTCCACCGCCTCCTCGGTCAGCTCCAGCAGGGCGGTGCGATTGAGGGACTCCGTCTCGACGTAAGCCTCGAAGTCCGGCCCGCGCGTGATCCGGAGGCCGAACGCTCGCGGGTTCCGCCACGCGGCCGTGCCCGGCCACGGGCGGTGAAGACTCAGCGACACGTCGTCCGCCCCGCACCGCGCGGCGAAGTCAACCGTGCGCTCAACGCTGGCTCTGGTCTCCCCTGGGAGCCCCACCATGAGGAACACCTGGACCTTGAGCCCGGCAGCGACCAACGCACGGATGCCGGCCTGATGTTGGGCCGTGGTGAAGCCTCGTTGCGATCGCGCGAGCACCTCGTCGTCACCGCTTTCTGCGCCAAACCCTACGCGAATGCACCCGGCGCGGCGTAGCCTCGCCGCCAGCTCAGCGTCCACAAGGCCCCCCGCGGTCCAGCAGTCCCACACCACGTCCAGCCGACGCCGGCGGATCTCGTCGCACACGGCCACCGCGTGCGCGCGGTCAAGCCCGAACAGGTTGTCGTACACGTTGAAGCCCCGCACGCCGAAATCACGCACCACCCGCTCCACTTCGCCGCCCACCCGCGACGGTGCCCGCTGCCGGACGCGTCTCCCCTGCGGGTTGCAGCAGAACGCACAGCGCGCGGGGCACCCGCGGTACGTCAAGAGCCCCTGGCTCCTCACGCCCAACGCGGGGTGTGGGCCATAGCGTTCGAGCCCGAGGAGGTGATGCGCCGGGAAGGGGAGCGCGTCCACGTTCGCAACGGGCCGACGCCGCGGGGTCCGGAGCACCCGGCCGTCAGCTCTGCACGCAATCCCCCGGATGGCCGTCAGCCAGTCCGTGTCCCGCCGGTTGCGGCCACTCGCCACGCCCCCGGCGATCTCGACAAGCGTCCGCTCGCCCTCCCCGATCACGCATACGTCGAATTCCGAGCGCCGCAGGAGGTCCCCTGGCGCGGCGGTCGGATGATGGCCGCCGGCCACCAGCAGCGCGTCCGGGAGTCTCTGCCGCAAGCACTTCGCAAGGTGCACGCGCTCTGCATAGGCGGGAGTGTGGATCGTGACCCCGACGAGCGAGGGGCTACTTGCCGCCACTGCCTCAGCCAGCCGCATGTCGGGGTCGTCTGAGGCTCGGTCATCCTGCCGAGGCGGGTACGTATCGAAGATGGCAGCCTCGTATCCGGCCTCCTCCAGAGCCGCGGCTAGATACGGCAACCCAAGGCCTTGCGCCATGCGCGGGGGCGGGCATGGCCCGGCGATCAGAGCGACCATTGAGCCTCCCGAGCAAGATCCCTCGTGTCACGCTGTGTGCTTGAGCCGTTCGTCTCCCGCCTCATCTCACAAGGCCACATCATACCCGAATGCACTCCCGTCGTGCCTCAGCCTCACCTTATCGCCCACCTGCGTGAATGGGGCCGGCGCTTCGGTGCCCTCCAGCGCGATGGCGGTCGCCCCCTTCACCTTCCGACCCTTCAGGCCGAACGCATCCAGCCTCAGGGTGACGTCACACGGCGGGCTCTCTGGCAGCGGGGTGAGGGTCAGGCCGGCGGCGGTCTTCTGCACGCGGAAGCCGCCGTCGGTGACCGCGAAGCCGAAGTCCACGGGCCTGCCCTCCGTGTTGACCCGAGGCGGCGCAGCCCTATCCTCGACAACCGGCGGCGTGAAGGTGATGTGCTGGGCTCCCTGGCCGTCGCGCTTCACGGTCAGCGTCCCCATCAGGGTTGCGCCACCGACCACCCTCGTGTCCGGTCCTCTCAGGCTCAGCCGCCCATTCTGATCGTACAGCCCGAAGCCGATCTCGTAGTCGCCCTCCGCGTCCTCTGGCACGGTGATCTCCCGCGTGTAGCGGATCGTGCCCTGCCACTGGCTGGTCGGCGTCGCGGGGTCGTGGTCGTCCTGGAAGGCGATCTTGTCCCGGCGCGTCGCGCGATCGTTGTAGAAGTGCACGAAGACCCGCACGTCCCGCGGCGCGGGCTGCTTCGCCTCCCACACGACGTCCCACCGGGCTCTGCGGTTGCCCAGGTCCTGGAAACCCTCGAGCCGCGGCGTGATCTTCGCGCGCCGATCGGGGTCGAGCGTCCGCGCGTCGCAGTACCAGCCGCTCGGGCCCACGGTGCTCTCACAGAAGACGCCGTCGCGCTTCTCGATGGCCGAGGTCAGCCCCTCGCCCTGCACGAGGTAGCTGTACTGTGGCAGGACGTGGCCGTCCACGGTCCAATCCGCTTCGCTCCGGTTCACGGTCACCTTGGTCCCGTCGCTCCAGGTCACGATCTGCCGGTGCATGTCGCCTTCGACAAACTCCGCCTTCGCGATCTCCTTCAGGGCCAGCCGCCGCGCGATGTCCTGTGCGAGCCAGTACTTCCGCACAGCCGGCCGCCCCCAGCAGCCCGCATCGACCATCAGCGCGTGGCCCTCGAGCACCTCCGCCGAGACGTAGTCATCCGAGTTGATCCCATGTTCCAGTCGTCCGCGCCCGCCCTCGTAGCGTCCCGAGTAGCCGACGCCATGCTGGATGAAGCGGCTGTGGTTCACCGCATCGAACCACGGCACGCGCTCCCAGTCGTCACACGGCGTGTAGACCATGAACTCGGCCGGCTTGCTGCTCAGCGTGAGGTGCTGGCAGTCTGCGCCGTCGAGGTAGCCGATGAGCTGGTCGTGACCCGCCTCGGAGGTCGTCGGCGCGTGGTCTCCGAGGTAGTCGCGAATCCACTCGAACGCCTCCCCCCACTTCTGGCGCGTCTCGACGCTGGAGTGGAAGCTCCCCTCGCGATCGTAGAAGTCGATGCAGCCGATGGAAGTGAACACGTCGATGAAGTGGTGAGTCGGCGCGCAGCCGGCCTTGATGAGCTTCAGGTTGCGCTCGACGAAGGGCTGGATGTGGTCTGGCCGCCAACGGTAGCTCTGCGCGTCGCGGCCCTCGTTGAGCCACGCCTTGATCGGCCGCCCGTCCTCGGTGAAGCAGATGTGGTCGTACGAGTAGTCGGTCGCATCCGGGTAGAAGTCGATGTAGTTGTCATGCAGACCCCACGGGATGTTCGCCTGCTTGCAGACTTCGCTGAGGCGCTGCATGTCCTCAACGGTTCCGAGGTCCAGGATCGGAGGCCAGATGTCCGGCAGGCGGTAGTCATACCCCCAGCGCTGCCATGCGTGCATGGTCAGGAACGAGTCGGTCAGGCCATACCGCAGCATCTCCTGCATCCGGTCGGCCACGTCCGCATAGCGCCCGCCCCAGATGTCGAAGCAGTAGAGACCCGCCAGCTTCTTCACGCCGCCCGCCGGCTGCTTGTCGAACAGCGGCCGGTACTTCACGGCGCAGTCGAACGCGCCCGCTTCGCTCGGCACCAGCGTCAGCATCCCGCTCATGTGCGAATGCAGCGCGTACCGGTTCGCGTCCGGGCTGACCTCGAGGTAGTCCGGCGGCACATCAGTCGCCTGCAGGACCGACATCCCGCCCTCGAAGTCGCAGCCCACATGGCTCGTCGCCAGGTTGTGCCCGCCGAATCCCGCGCGGAAGGCCCCGGGGTTCACGATGCGGTAGCCGTGCCCGTAGTACACGGCCGGCGCCTTGCGGTCGGCCGCGCCGAGGCTGAAGTCCGTGATCCGCTCCGGGCAGTCCATCTTGATGCGCAACCCGTCCCCCTCCGCCCAGACGGTCAGCGTCAGCTCGCGCGTCTCCCCGTTGATCTCGATCCGGTGCACGTGCACCGCGCGATCATTCCGGGCGCGTGTTTCGTAACCTACGAAGCTGATCCCACTCGCTCCACGGAACACCGGCTGCCGCAGGACGTCGATGGCGATACCGTCGAAGGTCACCGCCGACTTCGGCCCGACCAGCGTGATGAACCCGTCCACGATCCCACGCCGCGTCGGTTGGAGGACGACTGCCGTCCGGGCCGCTCCCTTGCCCAGAACGAACGTGACCCTATCGTCAGCCTTCGCCTGCCCATCCAGGAGCTTCCGCCCGAGGGCCTCGCCCTTCCTCGCAGCATCGGCCAAGCTCGGGCGGTCGGTCGCGACCTCCGGCTCACCCGCTACGATCGTCGGCTCCGCCCAGTAGCTGGAGTCGCACGTTGTGTCGCGTTTCGGTCCGGGATGGCTCTCCAGCCGCAGCAGAACCGTCTTGCCCGCATACGGCGTCAGGTCGGCTGTCCCCGGCGCCCAGCGCTTTGCGTCGGTGAAGCTCTCGTAGAGGAGCTGCGGGTTGTTCGCGGCGATCCCCTCCGCGGCCCACACGCGGAAGAGCACACCGTCGCTCGGCGGCTCCTTCTCCGTGTTGTCGCGGATGGCGTTTGCGAAGGTGAGCGTCAGCGGCTTCGTGTCCGGCAGCCTGACGAGGTAGTCCGCGTAGATCGTGCCGCCACCGGGCTGCCAGGGCGGGTGCATCTGGACCACCGCCTTCGTCTCGCCGCGCGTTACCGTGTTGAGGTCGAAGTTCGCGCGGCTCTGAGCATCGCTCCCGCGCCAACCCGAGACCTTGTACTTCGGCGCCTGATCGTAGTAGGCCCACGCCACGCGTTGCTTGCCGGTGGTCCAGAGCGCGAGCGTCCCGCGCCTCGGCACGACCACCTCTTCCATGGGAGTCGGTGCGTCGGAAGTGACGTCCTGCTGCGCGAAGTCCGTGGTGACGATCCGCACCGCGTGGGCGGTGCGCTTCTCGCCGCCCTGCGTGAAGTCCGCGTACACATGCACCGGATAGAGCGCCGAGTACGTGCCCGCACCGAACTGCACCTGGAACGCGAGGCTCGTCGAGCCGTTCGCTGTCACCTCAAACGTCTGCTTTGCCTCGCCGACCACGCGCGAGTCGTCAACCATGTCCCGCACTTCGAGCATCCCGGCAATCGGCGCCGCGCCCTTGTTGGTCAGCGTGACCTGCACCGGTACCGGCGTGTCGCGCTCGGTGATCGTCAGCACTTCCTCGATGAGCACTGTCAGGTCGCCCTCCGTCACCTCCTGCCCATTCCAGGCCAGCGCACCCGTGGAGATTCCCAGCAGCGCCCAGGCGATCATCAGCATAGCCGTTCCCCTCCCTCCATGCCTTCTTCGCCGTTCTTCCAGTCTTCAGAGTTTCCCGTTTTCGTTCCGTCCTCGTTCACCCGTCCCCGATGGTCAGCTCCGCCCTCACCTTCGCCGCCGTCGTCGGCCCGATGTCGATGGCGAGTTCGCCGAGGACCGGCGCGTCCTTCGGCCGGACGCTGCGCTGGGGGTGTTCGTAGTTCGGCTCGAACGTCCCAAGCCTCGCCCGGTGCGGCTGCTCGCAGGAGACGCGGATGCCGAGCTTCGCTTTGCCCTTCGTCATCGCGAACTCGTCCGGGCCCAGCTGCTGCATCTCACCCTCGTGGTGCAGCAGCCAGGTGAATGTCCGCGGCTCCTTGGCCGCGAGCTCGTCGGCGATGACCACGTGGTCCCGGTCCTGGAGCGTCAGCTCGCGCACGAACCGCGTCAGGCCCAGCTCGGGCTTGTACTGCCGCGTTGCGTTGCCGCGGACGTACGTCACGCCGTTGTCACTGCGGAACTCCTGGATCTCCCCCCAGCCGTCGTTCATCCGCGGCCACATCTCGCCATCGCCATACTGCCCCTGTCCATCGACGAGCACCGTGTTGTGTTCCCGCGTGAGCTTCGTGTACGTGTAGCCGGGGTCCACGCAGAGCACTTCACCCCGGCCGAAGAGGACGAAGTGATTCGCATCCGGGTGGTTGTGCCCGACCGCATTCAGACCATACCGGTGGGCGATGTCCCACCAGAGCTTGCCGCCCATTGGCCGGCAGATGAACGCCACCATCGTCGCCTCGGGTGTCCAGTCTGTGCGCGCGAAGACCATCTCGATGTCATCGAAGCGGCGGGCGACCGGCAGCTCGGCCCGGGGGTCCTTGCGCGGCGCAGCGGGGTCGGCGTACAGCAGGTTCCACACGCTCCCGCCGGGCTTCCCGATGAGGTCCACCATACCCCAGACCACCGGGTCATTGTACCGTTTCGCCAGCCACATGTAGTTCGTCAGCACGCCGGGACCCATCAGCTTGTCGGCATCCCCCAGGGCCGCTGACTTCTGCCAGCCGGGGAAGACGCCGTTGAACCGATAGTAGGCGGTCTTCGCGAGGAAGTCGTCGCCGGTCGGGATGTGGCGCCCCGTCAGGCTCTCGTACAGGTCGATCCACTGGAACAGCGGCGTCATCGAGAAGTCCCAGTACGCCGCATGCTCGTGGAAGCCGCCATCCGGAGAGAGGGTCACGAGTACGCGCTCCATGCGGTCCCAGGACCACGCCAGCCACTCCTCGGCCTCGGGCACCTCGCCATACACCGCCGCCGCGCCCAGGGCCAGCGCATAGTGCGGGAACCAGAAGTGATTCTGCTGGTAGTCGTGCCCGCCGCCGGTGCGCCCGCCCAGCGACGCCGCGAAGATGCGGTCACACGCCAGCGCGATCCGGTCGCGGATCAGCGCGCGTTCCTCGTCGGTCCACTCGCTGTACAGCCAGTCGTAGCAGAGCGCGACGCCCTCCATGGCGTACTCGGCGTCGAGGTCCACGTCGGTCATGCGGCCCGACTTCGGGTTCGCCCAGTGCGGGAAGCTCACCGCATTCAGCACTTGCGCCTTCACCCGCGCGAGGTAGGTTGGGTCGTGGTTCAGCAGATAGGCCAGCGCCCCATTGGGTAGCGAGCGCACCCAGCCCGTGTCGCCGGACGTCTCGTAGTCGCGCAGCTTCTCGCTCGGTGCGCCCGCCGGCTTGTAGGAGGCTGCACAGGCCGCGGCGCGGTCCGCGAGACCTGCGACCATCTCGGGCGTGAGGTAGAGCCGCGGGCGTTGCTGCGCGAACTCCGGGCGGATGGGCGGCTCGTCCGGGACAGTGCTCACGCGCCCCAGCTCCAGCGCGCCCATCGTCGCTCCGGGGTCTTCGCGCAGCGTGAGCTTCACCTCATGCTCCCCGGTCGTGCCGATGGTGAAGCCGAACTCGGCCCACTTGGCCACCGTAGTGGGCAGCGACATGGGGGCGCTCTGCTGCTCACCGTCGAGAGACACCCAGAACGAGTCCGTGCCGCCATTGGGCGCGATACAGAACACGCGCAGCCTCCACTTCCCGGCGCGCATCGTCTGCCGCATCGTGACCGCAGCGTCCTCAGCTTCCCAGCGCGCGCCCGGCTTCCCGTCCAGTTCGGCGACCACCAGCCCGCTGCCCAACGCTGCAAGCGCCTCCCCTTCAGCCTTCGCCGCTGGCTCCAGGCGGACGATGGGAGTATCCATCAGCGTGTCGATGGTGACCGCCGCCGGCGCCGAAGCTGCTACACACACGACCGCTAGTCCGATCAACCTACTCCCTCCTCCTTGCGGATGTCCCGACGGTTCGGGGACCCAGGCCCGCCAACCTTCCGCCTGGCCGGCGAGGTCTGGCCGGCGCATGACCGTCTTACGGAGCGGAGGATGACGATGGGGGCTATCTCGCCTGACCTGGCACTCGCCTTCGCCGTCATGCTGCTCGCTTCCGTTGCCGCGTTCCTCGCAACGGCGCGCCTCACGCGCGCGGCGTCCGGTCGCACGCGGCTGATCGCGCTGATCGCCGTCGTCGGGGCGCTCGTGCTCTATGTCGCCTTCCTGTACGACCGGCTCACGCTCGCTCGTCTGCTGCCGGTCGCGGATGTGATGGTCCTGGGGAACGTCATCCCTGTGCTGGCTGGTGCGATCACGGGCCTCCTCTGGGCAGCGCCTGGCATCGGTCGCCTGCGCAAGATCGCCCTTCTCGTCACCCTCTCGATGGCCACCTTGCGCGTCGTGGCTGCGCCGTGGGTCGGCTCGCGCCCGGTCTGCGGCGATGTCTGGGAGAAGGGCGTCTGCAGGCAGACCACCGGCGCCTCGTGCGGAGCCGCAGCGGCCGCGACCGTTCTGGCCGCGCATGGCATCGCGGCCTCGGAGGCTGAGATGGCTGACCTCTGCCTCACTCGCATTGGCACCTCGCGTTTGGGGCTCTACCGTGGCCTCAAGCTCAAGACCGCTGAGACGGGCTACCGGGTTGAGGTGTTCTCGGGGGATGTGGCGAAGCTCCGGGCGAAGGTCGCCGACGGGCCGGTCATCCTGTTCGTGGGCCTGCGTCGCGGCCTGCGTGCCGACCCGCGCTACGCCCGCAACTGGGGCTGGACGCCCGGCCTGCGGCACGTAGTGGTGCTCTTCGGCTTCAAGGAGGGGGGCTTCATCGAGGTCGGCGACCCCTCCGTCGGACGCGAGCGCTGGCGCACGAGGGCCCTCGACGTGCTCTGGGACGGGCAGGGCCTGCAACTCGTCCCGCGCTGATCGGGAGACAAACCCCCATGCGTCTTGCCCTGACGACCGTCGCCCTCGTGCTTGCGGTCCATGCGTCCGCCGACATAGCCGTGGACGCCCACACGCGCCTCGTCCTGGGCGAGCAGGACCAGGTGTCCGCGAACCTGTTCGGCATGACCGCGTTCGAGGGCTTCCCCTCCGTCATCAACGACCGCGACTACCGCGCGCGGGTGGCGGCGCTCCGGCCGGGGTGCATTCGCCTCGCGGGGAGCCTCGCGTGGTGCTGCCCGAAGGAGTACGACCCCGCGTGGTATGACACGCCCGAAGCGATGCGCGTGTTCACGCAGGTCCTGCTGTTCGGCGACCGCTACCCGACCGGCCGCTTCCTGCCGGTCGTCAGAGAGCTGGGCGCCGAGCCCATGTGCCAACTCGCGCACCCGCCGCCTTACCTCACCCAGGAGGGCACGAGCCACCCCTCGGACTTCGACCAGTGGGCCGAGTACTGCGCACGGTACGTGGGCCTTTGGAAGCAGTGCGACCCTGGCCTGCGCCTCGTGCAGATCTGGAACGAGCCGAACGCCTCCTGGTACAACGACCCCCGTCCGAGAGCGCGCGGGATCACCGACGCCGAGCTGCACATCCAGATGGCCAACAAGGTCAGCCGCGCGATCAAGGCGCGCTTCCCGGACCTGCTGATCGGCGGACCGGTCCTCTGCTGGCCGCCGGGATGGCCTGCGGGCCAACAAGGCCTGCCGCCGTGGTACACCTTCGACAAGTGGACGCGCCCCTGGCTGCGCGACACGAGGGACACGATCGACTTCTTCGACTTCCACGTCTACAACGTCTCGCCCGAGGACTTCGCGGTACAGACCGAGATGGTCGCGAACGAGGCCTTCGTGCTGCAGGGCCGCCGGCTGCCGATCTGGATCACCGAGAGCAACTACGACCTCGCGCCCGAGGAACTGACCGACCCCAAAGCTACCTGGCGGAAGCGGATGCTCCCCTATGAGCGTCTGCTGCTGCGCGGCATGTTGCCGCAGGCCGACAAGATCGCGGGAAACCTCTACCACGACCTGCACGCGAGAAGCTTCACTCTCCTGCCGGGCAGCGCCGACAGTCCCGATCCGGCGTACTGGCTGCTGTGGATCCTCCGTGACCTGCGCGGCACCCGGATCGTGGCCAACTCCACTGACCCCGATGTGCTCTGCTGCGCGACCATCGAGGAGGACGGCGTCTGCCTCGTCGTCTTCAACGACAGCGCGCAGGAGAAGGCGATCCCTGTGACGATGGCTCTGCCTGGAGGCTGGTGGACGGGCCCCGACGTCCGCGCGATCGGCGAGAGCGACGAAGGGGCGTGTCAGCGCCTCGCCCTGGGGTTCAGCCCCGCCCGTGAAGCGCCCGGCGCACGCGGGACTCTGACGCTCCCTCCTCACGCGACGGCGTCGATCCTGCTGCGCACCAGCGGCTTCTACTCGCCCCCCAAGACGCGCCTCATCACCGAGCACTTCGGCGACCGAACCCTCCAGCTCCTCAAGGGCACCGACCCGGTGTCGGTCACGATCGCGCTCCCCGATGACCTCGCCGGCGCCAGGCCTGCCTTGCGCCTCGGCCTCCTCGGCGCCGAGGGCAGCGAGAAGCTCGCCGGCCGGCTCAACGGCGCGGAAGTCGCCGTCCTGCCGGTGGCCCTACAGGACATCCCCCTCGCGCCCGGCGCGCTGAAGCCGGATACCACCTTGGAACTCAAGCTGGCTGAGCCCGCCGACAACCCGCGCCTGGCTCTGGCCTTCGCGTCGATCACCCTCGAGACTGCTCGGTAGGGGCAATTCGGGGACATGACCCAATTCGCGTCGTTGGCGAATTGGGATCGTGTCCCCGAATTGCGCTGGCAGGTGCCCTCCCCCTGCGCGTTGAAGGAGTACCCGGTTTGTGTCGGATTCGGCCGGTGGGCATTCGTCCGGGAGGGAGCCATGGGTAGAACCGTCGTCGCAATCATCTTGTGGGCAAGCGTCGTCGCCACGGCGCCTCTGCTGGTCGGCTGCGGAGGTTCTGAGGCCCCGTTCCCGACGGGTCGCCAGGAGGTGCCCGTAGAGGTGACCGTGGACGTCGCCCCCTTCACGATCCAGGAGATTGCCCTCTCCACGGTCTGGCCCGGTGACCGCATCGACGCCGCCGGCGCGACCGCCCGCATCCAGCGTCCGGACGGCACCTCCGACGCGATGACCCTCCAGGTCAGCGCAGATGGCAAGAAGCTCACGCTCGGGCAGGCGACGGTGGTCCCCTGGGACGCGGGCGACGGCGTCTCGCAAGGCACCGTCAGCGCCGACGTGCGCCTCATTGCGGAGATCGTCACCGCGCCGGGCGAGATCACCAGCGTCACGCTTCGCACCCGTGATCCGGGCGACACCCTCGACATCACGGGCGCGGAGGCCCGCGTCTACCGGGCCGATAGCACCGACGACGTCGTCAACATGACCATCAGCGCCGACCAGACTGAGGTCGTCCTCGGTCCCTGCGCGCTCGCCAGCGTAGCTTCGTGGTGGGGAAACTACCTGTACATCGACGGCCCCATGGTGGTTCAGGACGGACCGACCGGCAGCGCGACCGAGATTGGCTACCTCGGCCTGGAGGTTGACGTGCGCTCCGATGGTCACGTCGTCATCCCCGCCACCATCCGCGTGAGCATCCCGACGATCGGCACCGCCGACGACCGGCGCCTCGTGATTGAGGGGCTGACGCCCGAGCACGATCAGGCCTGGGTGGCGGTCGGCGAGCAGTCCGGCGCGTGGCTGTCCAGCAAGCTCTATCAGGCCGATCCTTCGGGGCAGGTCATCATCACCGACACGATGGCTCGCGTCACGGCTGAGCGCCTCTCCGGCCCCGACAGTTCGCTGTGGCTCAACTTCACCGACCCGGACGCACCGACGCCTCCGCCCGGGCCGCCCGGCGGTGGCGGCGGGCCTCCCGTTCCCCCCTCCCCCGGGCCCGGTGGTGGTGAGGAGAACGACGAGGGCAGCCGGCTCAACGTGGTCGTCATCGGTGGTCCGTTGTGGGTGATCCACGGCAAGACGGGGGCCAGGACGGAGCTCGGGCGGATCAAGTTCGGCTTCGAGGTGCTTGGGGACGGGACGGTCGTGGCGCCCGAAGGCCTCTCGCTACACGTGCCGGCGAGCGGCACCGCTCGGGAGTCGGCCGTGGGCGTGGCGGGGCTCGAGCCGGGGGATTTCGTCAGGACACGGGTCGTCGAGGACTCCGGGGCAGCGACGGTGAGCGCGACCTACCAGGCGAACTCCGAGGGATCGGTTTCCGTGCTCGGAGCGCTCCGGGGGATCACGGCTCTGCGTCTGTCCGGACGCCACAGCAGCCTATCGTTCTGGTTCGCGCGTACCGACGCGGACGACGACGGCGTCCCGGACTGCTTCTGAGTGGCACGCGCGGCTCGCGCGTGAGTGCTGTGGCGCCTCACCGCGCACGCCGCTCCAATCGGTCCTGCACCACCGACAGCGCCTGCTCTATCCGCTCGTGCGACGCGACGACCGCGGTCCGACCGGGCGCCAGCCCGGTGAAGTCGAGCACGCCCGCGTAGGGGCCGGACTGGCCACTCCGCTGCGACGGTAGCCAGACGCACTGTTTGACTCGCGGCAGCTTGCCCCCGATCTGCAGCTCAATCCGCTCGCACTGATGTGGCAGCACGAGGAAACGTCTCGAGGTCCGCAGGTCCTTCCCATCGAGCGCGGCTACGCCGAAGTGCCCCTCAGCCTGCGCGATCAGCTCGTCGCCGACTCGGATCGCCCCCTCGCTCTCCGCAGCGAGGACCTCGCCCCTCGCACCTCTGATCACGAACGCACAGCCCTTGCCCTGAAGCTCCACCGACACATCCGCCTCCAGTAGCGTCACGGCCAGCCGGTCCTCCCCGTCGGTTGTCCGGGCGACCATCGTCACCCGCCCGCCGTCCTGCGTCGGGAACGACAGCGCGCGCACCGGCGCGTCCTCCGGCTCCACGCGAATGCGGTGCACATCGGCGAGGTCAAGCACATGCCGGTAGATCGCCTGATCGGACGCCTGCCCCCTCAGCTCCAGCGGGTAGGGCACGCACACGACCTTCCCCTGCCCGACGCTCGTCTCGACCGGCGGCTGCACCCACGCGCCCTCCGGCGTCTCGAACGGCCCAACCGCCTGCGCAGACGGCAGGCCGAGCTGCTCCCGACGCTCCACCCGCGTGGGCTTGCGCGTGCGGTCGAGCTGCACGTCCCCCGAAACGTACAGCGTCCCGCCCGCCTTCACCCACGCCAGGATGCGGTCGAAGGTCTCATCGCTTGGGCAGTAGGGAACCGGCCAGAAGAGTGCCTTCGCCGAGGCCGGGAGGTCAGCGATGTCCTCCTCGTTCACCATGCCGAAGTTGACGCGCTGGTCGAGCAGCAACTCCACGGACCGCAGCAGCGCTCCGTTCAGTTCGTTGAACCTGGGCCCAATGCGATTGCTGTCCGGCGCGCAGACGAAGACCTCGGGCGACTCGTACTTCGGCTCCACGAGCGACAGCAGCAAGGCCCCCTGTTCCCATGTGTGCAGCCAGGGCTTCGCGACCGGCGAGTTGCGCTGGTAGAGGCCCCACGGGAAGACGGACTCATCGAACTCCTTCCAATCCCAGTTCGCGATGAAGGCGGCGCCCATCGCCGGGCCGTAGTGCACGTACGCGTTGAAGCGCCGGATCGAGGCCTCCACCGGGACCTCGACGCCCCCCTGCACGCGCGCGTCGTGGGCCTCCTGCGCGCCGCACTCGCCGAGCGAGAAGCCCTTCCCCTGGAAGCGCCGGTCGGTGATCTTGAACTCCATCGGGAAGCGGTCGGCGGAGCCGTAGTAGTGCATGTTGCTGAAGTCGGTGCACTCGACCCCGAGGATCTTGTCCGCCGGCGGCATGCTCGGCAGATACCCTACGCAACTGAGCGTATCCGGGTCCCCCGCGCGGATGCCGTCCACGTTCGCCTTCACCCAGCGGTTCAGGAGCACCGTCTCGAAGCGCTTGCGGTCGGCCGAGCGCACGTCGTACCAGTCGTCGGTCGTGTTGCCGAGCGGCACGTTCGGCAGCGCGGCCTCCGGCGGGTTCTTGTCCCACGCCGCGCGCAAGGCCTCGTCCGACCCGTAGCGCTCCTGCAGGAATGCGTTCCACAGGGCCACGATGTCCGGCCGGTCCTCGGCGGCGACGCCCGGCTCGTTCTGGATGTCGTAGAGGATGCCCGGCACGTCCTTGTAGCGCTCCGCCCAGAACCGGTTCCAGTCCGCCTGGGCCGCCAGTTCCTCGTCGGTCAGCACTGTGCCCAGCCAGTCGTGCAGCGACAGGAAGATCGCCACTCGGTGCTTCTGCGCGAGTTGCACAATCGCGTCCATCTGCCGCACAAGCCTCTTCGGCCGGTTCGCGAGGTCGAGTGACGTGTGCTTCCCGTCGCCCTCGTAGCCCTTCGCCGCGAAGGGCGAGAAGTGCAGGATGCGCCAGATGTGGAACCCGTGCACTTCCATCGCCGCGAAGTCGCGGTCCCACGTCGCCGGGTTCTCGTCCGGCGAGAAGTACATCATGCCCGTCTGGTTCGTGCCGACCAGGAAGCTTGGCTTCCCGTCCACCGTCATGTAGTTGCCCGCCCAGCCGATCCTCGCACCGCTCGCCAGCACCTTCTCGTCGCGCAGGCAGAAGGCCGACGCCAGCGAGTCCACGCGCCTCCCTCCGTCGCTGAGCGTTGCCGCGATGGGGATCAGGTCGCCCTTCAGGCCATCCACCGGCACCGCTGCCTCGACAGCCTCGCTCGCGCCCGCCGCGAGGTCCAGGCTACGCTTCGCGACCTCCCGTCCGCCCACTGTCAGCGTCACCTCGCGCTTCGCTGGCCACCGACCGTTGTTCGCCGCCTGCACCGAGATGCTCGCCGTCTCCCCCGGCCCATAGCAGGCGAGGTCGGTCGCCAGGCTGTGCAGGAAGACCTTCTGCGTGATCTCGCTCATCACGCGCTCCAGCAGCGCCCGGCGTTCCGGGGTGCCGAGGAGGAGGTCTTGACCCGATGTGATCCCGCTGAACGCCCAGCTCGACTTCGGGTACTCACCCGCGAAGTTGTGCGCCATGCTGAGCGCCGTGCCGCGCAGCGCGCCGCCCTTGTCGAAGGCCTCAAGCACCGGAATCCACCGTCGGTGTACGGGCGGGAAGACGGGGCTGTTCACGCCCGTCTGGCAGCAGGCCGAGAAGCCCTCGACCGGCGCGTCGAACGAGTACGACGGAACGCCATCGCCCACCCATGCCGACGGGCGGAACTGCGTCGCCTGCTCCAAGTGGAACTGCGGATCGAAGGCGCCGATCTGCGAGGGATCGAGGGCCATCGCGTCGCCCGGCTTGCCGATCCGTGTGTTCATGCCCACCGACGCCGGGGGCTCCTCCGCCGCATCCATCTCCGATGCCTTCCGGCCGACCACCGGCAGGTCCGTCCAACCCTCATTCGTCAGGATGAGAAGCTGGTCGAACGCATACCCATCGGTAGACAGGAAGCTCCCGCCCGCCTTCAGGTAGGCCTGAAACGTCTCCCTCGCCTCCGCCGGGAAGCACGGCCCGAACGGCAAGACGACCGCATCGAACGCCTCCGCGGTCAGCACCTGTGGGTCGGCAAGGTCGCCGGGCCGGAGCATCGTGACGCCGAAGCCCGCCTCACGTAGCGCCTGCGCGAGGTCCGCCGGTGCGTGCGCCGTCCTGAAGCCGCCCGGCAGCCCCTCGCCCGTGTCGAGGATGCCGACGCTGCCCTTCTCCGTTGACTCGATCTGCAGCCCCTCGGTCTTCGGCAACGGAACAGCCTGCAGCTTGGGCTCGGTCTCCCACTTCATGCTGTCGATCGTCACCTCCAGGTCCCCGTAGTTGCAGCCGATGAGCATTCCGGTCGCCGTCGTCATCTGCCGCGTCTTCTGCCCGCGCGGCTGGAACGCGAAGCCCGCGATGGGCACACGGACCTCCTGCCAGCCGGGCTTCTGGTCCGCCAGCTCGCCCTTCGTGAACCGCACGCGCTGCGCCCACATGTCGTTGTCCGGCTCGATCAGCCAGATGTGCATCGCAGCGCCCTTGGCGGCGGAGTGGACGTAGAGCTGAAAGGTCAGCGCGTACGCGTCCCCCGGCACCGTGCACGGCCCGCGCAGGTTGCCCCAGTGCGGCGGCTGATCCGTGTACCTGATCCGCATTGCCTGGCCCTCGCGCGCGAACTCCGTGTCCGCCGACCACGCCGGCGCATGGCCGCCGTCGCGGTTGTCCACCCACACAGCGATGTCCTCGAAGCCGTGTAGCGCGACATCAGACCTCGCAGGGGCGGCCAGAACGGCCGCGAGGAAACAGTAGGGTATCACGTGCACGTCTCCTCTCCGGGGACGGGGGGCTGAGGCGCGGGTGGAGCACTGCGCCACGCCCGCCACGCCGCGAGCGACACCAGCGTGGTCAGGACTGCGTGGAACGCGAGGAAGCCGCCGCCCACGCTGGGCTGGTAGAAATCCCATCCCGCCATGGTTCCGTGGTCGGCGGCCCCGTCGAGCAGCGTGAACGCCAGCAGGGCCAGCAGGCCGAACCCCAAGGCGTGGCGGCGGACCGCGACGTAGACCAGCAGGCGTGTCGCCGTGTGGAACACCAGGGTGATCGCCCGCTCCATCGGGTAGTTGAGCTGGACGACTATGGGGAGCGGGTCCGTCGGCTCCAACGGCGCCGCAGTGCAGGCGCTGGCGAGGATGACGGGCACCTCGAAGGCCCCGATCCCCGCGCCGAAGGCCAGGACATCGGCCAACTTGAGCCGCGCCCACACCAGGATTAGCGCAGCTGCCGCGAGTTCAGTGGCCCCGGAGACTACCCCGCTCAACGTGCCTCGAGCCAGTTGCAGGCCCAGGCTATCCACAGGATGGTCGAGGCCGCAGCCGTAGTGGATCACAACCTTGGCCGTACACCCAACCACCCAGCTCGCGATGCCCAAGAGCGCCCAGCGCAATCGTGCGCCGTAGCGGAGCCGCAAGACCAGCAGTGGCCCGAATGCGACGGCCAGCAGCGAGACCCAGAACACCCCGTCCACCAGCGCCTGCAATGCAACCACCTCCCGCCGCGCGCGAACGCCCCCATCACTGGGCAGGAACCTCGACGCCCGGCGCCGCCAGTTCGATGAACGCCTCCAGCATGATCCGCTTCTTCTCGATGGGCACGCCGATCGCCGCGCCATCCCCGTAGTCGCTCAGCACGAAGCCGCCCTGGGGTGTCGCCCAGTGCTCGATGAGCTGCTTGGCCTCTGCGCGGATGGCGTCCGCGTCCTTCCAGGGGAGCGTCATCTGGATGTCGCAGAGGCTCTCGAAGCAGATGCGCCCGCGATACCTCTCCCCCATCTCCTCGATCCCCAGGTTCGTCGGTTGCTGCAGGTTCACGAGGTCCAGCCCGCAGTCGATCCACTCGCCCACGATGTCGTTCACATGCCCGCACGAGTGCATCCAGGCGTGCATCCCCGCGTCGTGGATCGCGTCGAACAGCCGCCGGTAGTAGGGCTTGAAGAACTCGCGGAACATCGGCAGGCTGGTGAACGCCGCCTCCTGCGTGCCCCAGTCATCGGTCATCGCGAACCCGTGCACGCGCCCCCGGAAGCGCTTCCCGATCTCCTGCGCAATCCCGATGGGGAACGCGACCACCCGCTCCGCGAGCGCATGCACGCCCTTTGGGTTCTCATACAGCGCGACGAACAGCTCCGGCATCCCATACAGGTAGTGCATTCGCTCGAAGAACGTGAATCCGCACCCGACCATCACGTACTTCTCGCCCGCATTCGCCAGCTGCCCCTCGATGGCCGCGAAGCGGTTGTCATCGTGCGGGTCGGGCCACTTCACCTCGTCCAGCCGATCCAGCGACTTCAGGTTGTGGCCCTTGGGCTGGCCCATGTTGGTGACACCCTCGGGCGCCGGATGCCATACGACACCCCACTCATCCTCGTACGGCTGCGACGCCTGCCAGCCCGCCGCGGCCTGCAGGCCGACACCAAACGTGTCGTCAATCCCCAAGGCCCCGAACCGAATCGGGATCCGCTCAGGGGTGTCGAACTCCAGCGCACGACGGACGATCTCGTATGATGTCATCTGGCGCGACTCCTCGATGCAGCATAGCCCCTCGCTGCCACCCTCGCCCTCATCCTGATCATCCTGTCCATCCTGTTAGCCTTGCCTTCGTTGCCCTCCGAAGGTCTCCCTCCCGCCATCGTCGAACCGTGCGCCGACTCGGTCCGCTCTCAGGAGAGGAGCCTTCCGCATGAAGTCCGTCCACCTTCTCGGCAACTGCAAGCTCGAGATTGCCGACTACCCGATGCCTGAGCCGAAGGAGAACGAGGTCCTGGTCAAGGTCACCGCCAGCGGCGTGTGCGGGGGCGAGATGCACAGCTTCCGCGGCCCGAACGCGATGGACATGAACGGTGGCCACGAGGTCGCCGGCATCATCGCCGATCCGCACGGCCACCCGCAGTGGGAGGAGGGCGATCGGGTTGGCATCTTCACGCTCGGCGGCTGCGGCAAGTGCCGGTGGTGCCGCCAGGGCAAGGACACGTTCTGCCCCGAGGTCGGCACGCCGCGTGCGTGTCACTCCGAGTACATCGCTGTCAAGGCGAACGCGATGGTCAAGCTCTGCGATGACGTGTCCGCCTCCGTTGCGGTCCTGCTCTGCGGAGACGGCCTCGGCGTGCCCTATGGCGGGACGATCCGCGCGGGCGTGGGCAAGGGAGATGTCACCTGCGTCTTCGGCTGCGGGCCGGTCGGCCTGGGGATGGTGCTGATGCAGCGCTTCCTCGGTTGCTGGCCGATTGCCGTCGAGCCTATCGCGGCGCGCCGCGCGCTCGCCCTGAAGATGGGCGCCTGGCAGACGCTCGACCCCACGGCGGAGACCGACGTGGTGGCGAAGCTGCGCGAGCTGACCGACGGCCTCGGGCCGGATGCGTGCTTCGAGTGCTCGGGCCGCCAGGACACGCTCGACTGGGCGATGGATGGCACCAAGTGCGAGGGGATCATCTGCCAGGTCGGGCACGGTCCACAGTCCGTTGACCCGCAGAAGCTCATCATCAAGCGCAACCTGACGATCTTCGGCAACTGGGTCTCCCACCCGCGCTACTACCCGGACATGCTCTGCATGCACCGTAACGGCCTGCCCATCGAGCGCCTCATCACGCTGGAGACCTCCTACCAGAACGCGCAGGAGGCCTACTCGCGCCTGGAGCAAGGCCTGGAGGGGAAGGTCATCCTGACGTGGGACTGAGCGCACTCCGGGGAAGGGGTGTCGCGCAGGCCGGCGAATGTCACTGCGCGAGTCGTGCAGCTCGCGCAAACGCCATGCTCACGGAGGTGAACCGCCTTGAGTACTAGATCACTGCTCCTCGTCGCTGTCGCCGCACTCGCAGTTGCCGCCGCAGTCCTCCTTGCCGGCTGTCCTCCCAAGCAGACCACCACTGAGACGCCTGTCACCACAACTCCCACTCCGGCGGAGATGCCGAAGACGCCGGCCGAGCCTGCCGCGGCCCCGGGGGAGTTCACCTGGAGTGATGCGCCGACGGTGGCTCAGGTCCCGGACGCACCGATCGAGGGGATGATCAACGGCAAGGAGTTCACCGCCAACACGGTACGGATCGAGAAGGGTGATAACGGAAAGGCGACCCTCGAGATCTCCGACGCCAAGCTCGAAGACCCCACGGGCATCATCACCGAGGACACCGGCGTGGACCTGGACTTCACCCTTCCCGAAGGCAAGCCCGGCGAGATGGTGAGGAAGATCGCCGATGAGAAGAACTTCGACCAGGAGCACGCCTACTACCACTACCCGCAGGGCGGCGACAAGGGTCCGATGAGCGTGAACGACCCGTGGGGTTGCGCGCTGAAGATCGACAGTTGGGACATGACGGCCGACCCGAAGAACGAGAAGATCCTCGGCACGGTCAAGGGCAAGGTCGCGATCGTGTTCGAGGACGACCCCAAGAGCTGGGTCGCGGGCACCCTCGACGCGCCGTACTACAAGTGGTAGACAGGCCGGCTGAGCGGCGACGGGCCGGGCGCCGGGCGCGTCCGGCCCACACGTTTCCGGCACAGGAGGCTATCGGATGGGCCGCTGCGCAGCCGCGGTCGTCGCCTTGTGTTGCGTCGTCTGTGGCCGATCCTACGCGGCGCCCGATCTGCTGGTCGCGGACTTCGAGGGCCCGACCTACGGCGACTGGCAGGCTGAGGGCGAGGCCTTCGGGTCGGGCCCTGCGCAGGGCACACTGCCCGGCCAGATGGCGGTGAGCGGTTTCCTCGGCCACGGCCTCGTGAACAGCTTCTACCACGGTGACGGGACAACGGGCACGCTCACGAGCCCGCCGTTCGAGATCGAGCGCCCCTACCTCAACTTCCTCATCGGCGGCGGGATGTACCCCGGCGAGGCGTGCATCGACCTGTTGATCGACGGCCAGGTCGTCCGCACCGCGACCGGCCCGAACGACAAGCCCGGCGGCAGCGAGCGCCTCGGGTGGTGGACGTGGGATGTCGCCGAGTTCGCCGGCCGCACGGCCGTCATCCGCATCGTCGATCAGCGGACCGGCGGGTGGGGCCACATCAACGTAGACCAGATCGTCCAGAGCGAAGAGCGTTGGCAGGAGGTCGAGAAGTCGGTGGAACTCACCATCGAAAAGCAGTACCTCAACTTCCCGGTCAAGAGCGGCGCCCCGATGCGCCGACTCACCGTGCGCCTCGGCGAGGGCGCCGTGCGCGAGTTCGACATCGAGCTGGCCCTCGACGAGCCCGACTTCTGGGTCTTCATGGATGTGAGCGCGTTCAGGGGGCAGAAGGCGACCGTCACCACGAAGCTCTCCGAGAAGGAATCCTCTGTTCTGCAGCGCATCACGAACGACGACCGGATCACGGGCGCCGAGAACCTGTACCGGGAGCGCTATCGGCCCCAGTTTCACTTCTCCTCCCGCCGCGGCTGGAACAACGACCCGAACGGGCTTGTGTACTACGCCGGCGAGTACCACCTCTTCTACCAGCACAACCCGTACGGCTGGAAGTGGGGCAACATGCACTGGGGCCACGCCGTCAGCCCGGACCTCGTCCACTGGACCGAGTTGGCCGACGCGCTGTACCCCGATCAGCACGGAACCTGCTTCTCGGGCTCTGCGGTCGTGGACGAGAACAACACGGCGGGCTTTCAGACGGGCGACGAGAAGGTGCTGGTCTGCATCTACACCGGCGCGGGCGACCCCTTCACGCAGTGCATCGCCTACAGCAACGACCGCGGCCGCACGTGGACGCAGTGGGAGGGAAACCCGGTCCTCCGGCACATCATCGGCGGCAACCGCGACCCCAAGGTCATCTGGTACGCGCCCGAGCGCAAGTGGGTCATGGCGCTCTTCCTGGATGGCAACGACTACGCCCTCTTCTCCTCACCCGACCTGAAGCGGTGGGAGCGCATGTCCGACATCAGCCTACCCGGCACCAGCGAGTGCCCCGAGTTCCTCGAGATCGCGCTCGACGGCAAGCCCGGCGACACGCGTTGGGTCTTCTACGGAGGCAACGGGCAGTATCTGATCGGCCGCTTCGACGGCAAGACCTTCACGCAGCAATCGGGTCCGCACCGACTCAACTTCGGCAACTGCTTCTACGCCTCGCAGACGTTCAACAGCACCCCGGACGGCCGACGCATCTTGGTCGGCTGGGGCACCTTCGAGATGCCCGGGATGCCATTCAACCAGATGATGGACTTCCCGGTCGAACTCACGCTGCGCTCAACCGCCGAGGGGCCGCGCCTCTTCGTGCTGCCCGCTCGCGAGATTGAGACCCTCCACTCCAAGAAGCACGCCTTCTCCGACCTCACGCTCAAGGAGGGCGACAACCCTCTCTCGGGAATCACCGGCGACCTCTTCCATATCCGTGCGCAATTCCAGATCGGCGCGGCGTCGCAGTTCGGCTTCCACGTGCGCGGTATCCCGGTGGTCTTCAGCACGCTGCACAACACGCTGAGCTGCTTCACCGTCTCAGCGCCCCTGGAACCGCAGAACGGGAAGATCAAGCTGGAGCTGCTGGTGGATCGCACCTCCATCGAGGTCTACGCCAACGATGGCCTCGTGTACATGCCCGTCGGCGTGATCCCGTCCGACCAGCTCCACTCGCTCGACGCCTTCACTCGCGGCGCCGATACGAAGCTGACCTCTCTTGAGATCTACGAAGTGAAGAGCGCCTGGCAGTAGCCTTTGCCGTCCACCTGGGAGCGCGGGCTTCCGGCCGGCTGGCACGCGGTGGCAGCCTTTGCCTTTCGAACCGCCCATCAAGGAGCCTCCCCATGCGACACTTCATCCTCGCCTCTCTCGTCCTCAGCCTCATCGCCGTGCTCTGCGGCTGCCCCAAGCCACCCGAGGAGAAGTCCCTAGGCCCGGCCGTCGCGCCGAAGACCTCGACCCCGGCGCCCACCGGCAGCAAGATCGGCCTCTCGGTACTAACGATGACGAACCCGTTCTTCAAGGACATCGCGGACGCGATGGCGGACGAGGCGGCAGAGAGCGGGTACGAGGTGATCACTGTCAGCTCCGAGCAGGACCCGGCCAAGCAGTTCAGTCAGGTCCAGGACTTCATCGTTCAGAAGGTCAGCGCGATCGTCCTCACGCCGGCCAGCTCGCAGGCCGTGGGCACCGCGATCAAGGAGGCGAACAAGGCGGGCATCCCCGTCTTCACCGCCGACATCGCGAGTCTGTCCGATGAGGGCGAGGTTGTCTGTCACATCGCCACGGACAACTACAGCGGCGGGCGCGAGGCCGCGAAGGCGATCATGAAGGCCCTCGGCAACAAGGGCAAGGTCGCCATCATCGACCACCCCGAGGTCGAGTCGGTGATCCTCCGCACGAAGGGCTTCCGCCAGGAGCTGAAGGAGGCGAAGAGCCCCATCGAGATCGTGGGTGCCTGGCCCGGCAAGGGCTCCAAGGACGAGTCCTTCAAGGTCGCCCAGGACATCCTCACGGCCCACAAGGACCTCAACGGCATCTTCGCGATCAACGACCCCTCGGCCCTCGGCGCGTGCGCGGCCATCGAGAAGGCCGGGCTGATCGGCAAGATCAGCGTCGTCGGCTTCGACGGCCAGCTGGAGGGGAGGAAGGCCATCCTGGAGGGGAGGATCTACGCCGACCCGATCCAGTTCCCCGACCAGATCGGGCGCCAGACAGTGCAGACGATCCTGAAGTACCTCGGTGGCGAGGAGGTCGAGCCCGAGGTCCTCATCCCCACCAAGCTCTACTACAAGGCCGACGCCGAGCAGGACCCGGCGCTCAAGGCTGGGTAGCCAATGGCCGATCGCGCGGAACATGGAACTCGGGGACATGACCCAATTCGCGCCGTTTGCGAATTGGGATCGTGTCCCCGCAATTCCACCTACTCACCATGAACCACCGCCTCCTCGCCAACTACGGGATGCTGCTCGTCCTCGTGCTCCTGTGCGGGTACTACAGCTGCGCGACCTGGAACGAGCAATACCCGAGCGGGGGCAAGGCCGGCCGGCAGTTGGCGGAGGCCCTGGCGCGCACCCACCGCCCGCAGGCCAGCGTGTTCGTCGTCGGCGGGGCGGACGCCGAGGATCAGCAGTTTGTGACCGAGGCCCGGCGAGCGCTGGAGGCCGAGGGGATCGAGGTTGTCGCAAGCGCCGGCGCCGCCCCTCCCGCCGTGCTGAACCAGATCGACGGGCTGAAGCGCACCAGCAGGCTGCCCACGGTATTCGTCGCGAGCGCGCAGGCGGCCCGGTGGGACCTCTGGCAGACGCTGCCCCAGCGCTTCCCCCAACTTGCGAACGCGAAGGTCGTCTCGCCTCAGAGCTACCGTTTCCCGGACTTCCTGCGCCCGGCCAACCTGCTGGCCATCGCCGACCGCATCGTCGTGATCGCCATCGTCGCCATCGGCATGACGATGGTCATCATCACCGGCGGGATCGACCTTTCGGTCGGCAGCCTCATCGCGCTTTCGGCCGTGTTCGCGACCGTGCTGATCCGTAGGTTCGCCGGCGCGCAATCCGCCAGCGCCGCCGGGATGGTCCTCTGTTGCCTGGCGGCCATTGCGCTCTGCGGAGCCGTCGGCGCCTTCTCCGGAGCGATGGTGTCGGGCTTTCGCATCCCGCCCTTCATCGTGACTCTCGCCATGATGCTCGTCGCGAGCGGCCTAGCCTTCACTCTCGCCAGCGGCCAGTCCGTCTACCAGGTTCCCGCCTCCATCGACTGGCTCGGACGCGGCACAAGCCTCTTCGGCCTGCCGAACACGGTCATCCTGATGGCGGCTCTCTACGCGGGTGCGCACCTGTTGATGACGCGCACGGTCCTGGGCCGCCGCATCTACGCGGTCGGCGGCAACCCCGAGGCCGCGCGCCTGTCCGGCGTGCCCGTCGCTAAGGTCATCCTGTTCGTGTACACCGCCTGCGGCTGCCTCGCGGGCCTTGGCGGCATCGTCCAGGCCTCGCAGTTGCAGAGCGGCGCGCCGACCTATGGTGTGATGTACGAGCTGTACGTGATCGCGGCGGTTGTCGTCGGCGGCACCACCCTCGCCGGCGGCACCGGCCGCGTGCTCGGCACGCTCATTGGCGCGTTCATCATCGCGGTCATTCAGAATGGCATGAACCTTACCGGCGTCGAGAGCTATACGCAGAAGGTCGTCATGGGCCTCGTGATCCTCGGCGCCGTCCTGCTCGACCAGTTGCGCAACCGCGGCTGGAAGCGCAGCCTGTAGCCGTACGAGCAATCGGAGGACAGGCATTCCTGTTGATTGCCAGCATGCGTAACGCTCGTTACGATGGGTGGGAATGTGACAGAGGAACAGCCTCCGCTGCCCCAAACCACCCACTACATCCTAAATGAGCGCCTTTGGTGCCGTTGATGATGTCAACGGGCATCTCACGCACCCATCGCGTCTAGGGATGCTCCACGTCTGGAGCGGGCCTCAATGATGAGCAAGCGTTACGCTGGTTTGGCAAACCACATTCCTGCCCGTCCGCGCCCCTGTAGGAGGCACTTGCCATGCGACGTCTCATCGTCACCGTGGATGACGCCGGCGGGCTCATCCAGGACCTCACGCAGTTCCGCCGCGCCCAGAGCTTCTTCGACGGGGAAGGCGTCCCCGCGACCTACTTCGTGGTGCCGCGCGGCGGCGAGTTGGAGGGGCCGCATGGCCCCGCAGGGGCCATCCGGCCCGACGTATGGGAGATGGACCGCCAGCCCGAATGGCTGGCGTTGGCGCACGCAGCCCGAGACCGGGGCGATGACTTCCAGCTCCACGGGCTCGACCACGGAACGTGTGAGTTCGGCCCGTATCCGGCCTTCGTCCGCGCTCTGAGCCGGGAGGACCCTGAGCCCCTCCTGGTGCAAGACCGTGAGCAGTACGGTCACCTCTGGCGGCGCGACCTCTTCGTCGAGAGGCTCAAGGCCGCGATCGGCATCTTCGAGCGCGCCTTCGGTCGCCGGCCGGATGCCTTCCGTGGCGGCGCCCTGTCGCAGTCACCCCCGCTGCACGAGGCTCTGACCGATGTCGGCATGAGGTATGTCTCGAACAAGGTCGTGGACCCGCGCGGCTGGAAGTATATTCTCGAGGAGTACGACGACCCCGGCGACTGGGACCCGGAAGTGCCGCCTGCGCCGTACTGGCTGACGCCAGAGATCATCAACCTCCCGATCATCAGCGAGTACGCCTGGTACCTCACGCCGGAGAAGATCGAGCCGCACCTCGCGCTCGCGATCGAGGACCTCGGGCGCGTCTACGACGCCGGGGGCGTGTTCATTCTCGTCTGTCACGTTCAGTGTGTGGGCGCCGAAGACTCCTACGCGCGCGACCTGCTGCATCGCTTGCTGGCCGCAGCGCGGGACGACTTCGGCGTGACGTTCGGCACCATCCGCGAACTCGTTGCCGACATCGAGGCCGGCGCCATGCCGGTGATTCAGGGAGACCAAACCCATGGGCATTGATCGTTTCGACGGGCCGGAGATCGACTACCTGCGGGACGTGCTGGAATCGTGCAAACTCTCGGGCCGCTCCGACCGCTACCACGGCAAGCTCGAGGCCGCCTTCGCGGAGGCCTTCGGCGTCAAGCACGCCATCGCGGCGAACGCGGCGATGTCGCTGCTCATCTCGTCGGTCTACGCCGCGGGCGCCGGCGCGGGCGACGAGGTGCTCTGCGATCCCCTCGTTCAGTTCCACGCGATCGGCGCGCTCTGGATGAACGCACATCCCACGTGGGCCGACGTCTGCCCGGACACGTGGCTCATGGACCCCGCGTCCGCCCGCGCGCACATCACGCCGCAGACGAAGGCCATCTGCGTCACCCACCTCTGGGGGCTGCCGGCGGAGGTGGACGCGCTGCGGCAGGTTGCCGACGAGCATGGCGTCATCCTCATCGAGGACTGCGCCCATGCGATGTTCCTGCCGTACAAGGGCAAGTACGCCGGCACTTGGGGCCACATCGGGGTCTTTAGCTTCTGCCAAGGCAAGCACATGACGACCGGCGACGGCGGCATCGCGCTCACCGACGACGACGAACTCGCGACCCGCATCCGCAGCGTCACCTGCTTCGGCGAGTCCCCGCCCGAGCTGGCCACCGTCTTCCGCATGACCGAGATGCAGGCCGCAGTCGCACTCGCACAACTGGAGAAGGTCAAGGGCTACATCGAGGTCTACCAGAAGTCCTACGCTCACCTATCGGAGGCCCTCGAGGGTTGCATCTGGCTGCAGCCTCGCGCCATCAAGCCCGGCTGCGGCAACTCGCCGTACATCTTCTCCTTCCTCTTCCGTGGCGAGCAGGCGGGCATCGACCTCGACGCTTTCAAGCACGCGCTGTTCGAGACGGGCGAGAACTTCAACATCGGCTTCACGCAGGTGCCCGCCTACAAGTACAAGCTCTTCACCCAGCCGATGGCCTACCAGAACAAGGGCTGCCCGCTGCATCGGTGCCCCTACTACGAGGGCAGCTACGAGTACCGCGACGGTCTCTGCTCGAACGCCGAAGCGATTCTGCCACGCCTGGTGAACGTCAACTGCATGATCCCCGAGGCGGACGCCCAGCGCATCGCGGGGGCACTGCGGCGAGCCATCGAGCAGGTCGAGGGCGCATGAGCGACCTCTCCCGCCTCTCCGACGAGAACTCGAACCGCATCTTCGCGATCGTCGAGGAGTTGCAGCCCGTCAGCGCACAACGCGTGCGGGAGGAGCTGGAGCGCCGCCACGACCTCTCAGCGCCCCTGGAGCAGGTGACGCGCTACATGGAGTTTCTACGCTCGGGCTTCCCGCGCAAGCTCGCCCATGCCGGCCCGGAGCTGTGGATCGTCGTGGACTTGGGGCCGTAGTCGTTGACGTCCCCTGGGACCGCCACCGTCTCGGTGGCAGCCGGTGCCGTCTCTCATTCAAACGCTACCGACGCCGACGCCAGCGTCTCGCTCAACGCGCCCCCCACGAGGTTCGCGCGGAACACCACCGGGTAGCCCTCGGGCTTGAACTTCCCTGTCCCCGGTCCGACGGTCACTTCCCCCACCCATACGCAGTTCGCGTCGTCCAGCGGGAAGAGCTGCACATACCCCTCGCCGTTGACCGCGAGCGGGCTATAGTTCGGACCGGTCAGCACTTCGACCGTCGCGTCCTGCGCAGGCTTCTGCAGGTGCACTTCGAAGTGCAGCGTGTCGCCGGGCTTGATCGCCTCCGGCAGCGGCGTGCCGTCGGCCATGGTCACGATCAGCCCGTCGAGCGGCAGATCGACCAGGCGCAGCCCGTCATAGGTGAACTGCGGGCCGGGGGTCACGGTGCCATCGGGGTTCTTGGCGGAGCCCGCGGTGCTTAGCACGATGAAGCACGTCTTGTCCGTGCCGTTCTCGTAGGCCTCGTTGATGTAGTGCGTATCGACCGTGTAGAGACCCGGCCGATTCGTGTTCAGCGCTCCGCGATAGCCGGGCTTGCCCGACGAGTTGCTGAAGCCCACGCTCGTGAACTTGTAGCCCTCGCCCACGATGTCCCTCAGCTTCACCTGGAAGAAGCGATAGGCCGGGTCATAGGGGAAGATGTGGCTCATCGAGTCCCAGCCCTGTGCGTTGGCGCACGCGACCTTGAGCCCGCCGCCCGGGAGCGCCTCGGTCAGGAACGTATCCTGCTTCACCCACTTCGTATCGTTCCCGTCCCAGTTGTACTTCGGCGCGGTCTCGAAGTGGCTGAAGTCCTCCTCCCACAGGGCCTTCCCTTCGCCGTCGAACAAGGGCTTCACGTCCGGCCTCGGTGGCGCGGCAACCACTTCGACGGGCGTCACTGCGCCCTCTCCCGCCTCCGTGTACGCCTCGATCTCCGACAGCACCGGCGCCGTCGGTGCACCCTCGACCGTCCTCACAGCGCTCGCCGTGAACCGCAGCTTCAGGCACGGCACCGCGGGCTTGAGGTTATGCGTGACCACGGTCTGCGTGTTGCCTGTCACGCTCGCGCGGCACGTCCGCCCGCCCGACGCCGTGAACTCCAGCTCGTAGTCGCTGATGTTCGGCGTGTACAGCACCACGCGCCCGATGTCGGCCGCCTCCTTCAGTGTGAGGGTGATCCACGACGGTCTACCTCCCGCGTGGGACGCATACCACCCGAGGTCGTCGGTGATCCCGTTGATTGCGTAGTAGTAGTACTGCTCGAACCACGGCGCGTAGTACCCCTCCGAGCAGCGCGCGAGCGTGCCCCGCGTCCAGTGCAGCAGGTTGCCGGGCCTCGCCGAGTCCTTCTCGCGCTTCGCCAGCTCATCGACGATGCTCTCTACCGTCGGCAGGTCCCGCGCCTTGGGGTCATCGGTGTAGATGTGCACATCCCCCTCGGCGAAGTGGTCGCGGAACGTGCCTTCTTCCAGCGCAACCTCGCGGCCCTCGGACATCACGATCAGGCTCTTCAGCCGCCTCAGTGGCGCCCAGCTCACACTCGCGTCCACGGCTCCCGGCTTGTGCTGGACGAGCACCAGGTACATATGCCCGCCGACCTCCCGGGCCCACGCCGCCAGTTCCGGCGCGCCCTCCACCGTCGGGCCTTCCGTCGGCGCCGGTGTCAGGATGGCCGTCTCCAGGAAGCGCAGCTCCCGCCATACCGGCGGCAGGCCGTAACGGTATTCGATCTCGGGCATGAAGAAGGGCGAGGTGTATGCCGTGAAGCCCTTCGCGCCGTACGCGATCGACGCGAAGTACTGGTTGCGGAACACGCGGTAGGGGTACGGCGGCGCAGTCCCCATCTCCTGGTTCATGTGCGTCTGGCCTGTCGAGTGCCAGAGCGTCACATAGGTCGTCTTGCCCCGCGACGCGACCTCGTTCACCTTCTTCAGGAAGTTCGGCACATAGTCCCACTCGGGCGAGTACGGGTCGGGGTCGATCACGTCCGCGCACTTGTAGCCGTGGGTCACGATCCCATCGATGGTATCGTTGGTGACGAACACCGGGTGGTATGGGTCGATCTCGGCGAGGTACTGGTAGTAGGCCTCCAGGTACGAGGAGCGGCAGTTGTGGATCTCCGGCTCATCCGCGATGTAGTACCCGAGCAGCCCCGGCTCGCCCTTCACGCACTCCACCAGCTCCCGCGCCATGCGCTTCACATCCTCGCTGGGCTCGTCCAGCCGTTGGTACTCGTCCTGCGTCGGCCGCAGGGCCTCCTTGCCCGCCTGCCAGAGGTTGAAGGAGTAGAACAGCCGCCCGTTCTCCACCGAGACGATCGAGTACGTGCCGCGTTCCTCGAAGGCCTTCCTCACCGGCGACGCATCCGGAACGGTCAGCACTACCGGCGTCTCGACGTCCTGTAGCGCGACCACCTCCGCGCGCGGGTCCTCGGTCGGGATGTTGCCGTACCAGCCGATGGGCATGATCGGCTTCCCGTCCACCAGCACGTTGCGGTTCTCGTCGATCCGCACCTCGTGCCCCGCCGGCGGCGGGAGCTTCCTCAGCCTCGTCTCCGCGCTCGCCTGGTCCTTCCCGTCCGCTCCCACGGCCCTCACCACCAGCATGTACGTGCCGACCACCAGGTCATCCGCCGCCATGCGGATTGGCTTGCCCAACCCGCCGACTGCCACGCGCCCCTGCGCCACGACCGTACCCGTCACGAGCGTCAGCGCGTACCGCACCTCCGCGGCCGCCTGCCTCACCTGCGCCGACAGTTCGACCTCGAACTCTATCTCCTTCAGCCCCTCGCTGGCGTAGATGCAGTTGCGGTAGCACGGCTTCAGCACCGTGACTGTGATGGGCCGGTACTCGCTCGATAGCGACTTCACTACCGCCCGCAGCAAGTCCCCGTCTCCATCCCGCAGCGCGAAGACGACGTTCGTCTCCGATGCACTGCCGCGCGACTCGAGCGGCGGGAACTTCGCGGTCGCCTCTGCGCCGTTCCCGAGCGTCATCGCCTCCGCCTCGACCCGGCTCTTCGCGTCATCCAGCAGATACGCGCTCGGCACTATGGTCCTCTCCGCCCCCGTCTCGTTGCGCACCGTCAGGCTCATACCCAGCGTCGCGACGCCGCTCGCCGCGCGCGAGACATCCACCTGCGGCTCCTCCACGCGGAAGCGGTAGGGTGAGTAGTCCTCCGGCATCTCGGTGAGCTTCCCGAAGAGCTTCGGCTGGTGGAAGTTGCGCCGCATCGGCGCCCACGAGGTCAGCTCCAACTCGCCCCCCGCGTGTCGCTCGCGGCTCACGTTCCACAGCCACGTGCTCCCCGCATCCGCGCCGAGCACGATTGCCCCGAAGGGGATCCTCAGCTCCACGCACCATTCCCCTACCTCCCGGTCCACGCTCCCCGCTGCCTCGAACACCCCGTTCCACAGACGACTATGCACGAGCCCATAGTCTGCCGAGAAGCTGTCGTACACCGCGCCGCGCGCGTTCACCATCACCTGATGGTAGTACCGCCCCTCGCCCGCCGGGTCGAAGAACACCTCGATGCAGTCATCCGACCACACCGCGCCATCCCGCCACGGCGTCTCGGCCTTCAGCTTGTCGATCTCCGGCTCATCGCACTCGGCCGCTACGTACGCACTGTCGGCGCCCACGAGCACCTTGAACCGCGTCTGCACCGCCGCAACCGGCAGCGCCCCCTCGTCCCCGGCGACGCTCGCCACCGTAAACCCCGTGCTCCACTCTGCCGCCGCCCACGCCGCCTCGTCAAGCACCCCGTCCACCTTGACCTCCCCTTCTGCTTTCACCGCCCGCGCGGTCGGCTGCGCCTGCACCATGCCGACGACGAACACAATCGCTGCTACCATGCGTTGACCCTCCGTCGCCTGGGACCGCGCGCTACGAGCGCGCACGCCGTCGCCGTCCTCTCACTCCTCACTCCTCTTCACTCACTCCTCAGCTTCGCGAGATCCAGCCGGTACATGATCTGGTTGTAGTCATACCTCGGCGTGCCCTGCTCGTTCCCGGAAAACGTCTTCGTGTACGTGCCCTCGAAGTAGATGACCCGCCCGCCCTCCTCGTCGAAGTACGGATGTTGCTTCGGGTTGTAGAAGCTGTACTTGTCGTGGGTGACGATCTTGCGCGCGGCGGTCCACGGCCCGGTCGGCGAGTCAGCCTCCGCGTACCAGACCTCACCCAGCATCGACGTACCGAACTGCTGCGTCGCGATCATGATCCAGCGCTTGCGGTACTCGTTCCAGCACACCGAGCCCCGGTGCGCAAGCACGGGCTTGCCCGTCTGCGCATCCCGCAGCTGGAACCGCGCCTCCTCCGCCTTCAGCTTCCCATCCTTCAGGAGCTTCGCTTCGTCCTCTTGGCTCAGGGCCTTCACGCCCTGCTTCCAACTCCACCCGACCTTGCCGTCCGCCCCGCGCTCAACCTCCCCGTTCTCATCCACGCACGTGAAGCACTCATACGAAGTCAGGTGCAGGAAGTGCTGCGGATCGGCGACCGTCCTCGTCACCGGGTACGGATCGCCAAAGTGGACGTACTCGCCCTCGATGAACGGGTGCCCGTACGGAGCCGCGGGCGCGTCGATGGGGAACTCGAAGCGCTTGTCGAACTGCTGCGTCTCGTCGTTCCACTCGACGATCCCCCGCTGATAGGTGTCCATCGGGGCCTTGATCTTCGCATACGCTGCGAACATCCGCTCACGCCCGTCGGGCTCGCGAAGCACGGTGAAGCCCGTCGCCCACGTCGGCCCATCGCCGGGCATTCGGCACGTCTCCTTCGCGAACCCGTTCTGGTCCACGAAGTACTCCAGGTCCACGCCGACCGCTGGGTCGAGTCCTCCATCCGCCGGCAGCCTCGACGTCGCCCCCGGCATGTGGAAGTTGCCCAGGGGATAGCCCGGCCGGTTCGTGTCACCCCAGAACCAGTACAGCCTGCCGTGGTAGAGGGCGTTCTGCACGCTATCCTGGCCCAGCACGAGCGCATTGACGAGGGGCTGCTTGATGGGGGGCTGCAGACCCGCGAGGACCGTGTCCCGATAGAGGCCTTCACCCGTCATGCGGTACAGCCGCTCGGCAATGTTGAGCCGCTTGATCTTCAGCGTAGCACTGCCGCCGGGCGAGACATCGAGGGCCGTCCCGCGGTACCCGAACCCATCCTTGGGGAACTCATAGCCGTGGCTGCTGACGAAGAAGAAGACCCGCTTGTCCATCAGCCCCGGCTCATCGAACGCCGCTACGCCTCCGCTGTCGGTCCAGTACGAGACCTCATTCACCGTCCGCAGTTCCACCAGCGGCACGCCTCGCCCGGTCTCCTCATCCACCACCTTGATGACGAAGCATGCCTGCCCCAACGCGCACCCCCCCCCTAGCCCGAGTGCCGTTAGCATCCAGCCTATCGCCTTCTTCGCCGTTCTTCCAATCTTCAAGTCTTCCCCTTTCGTTCCGTTGCCGTCATCCGTCCTGGCATACGACCCGGAACCCGACATCGTACACGCCCCGATAGGCCGGGTACGCCTCCCGGTACGCCGACCTCGCGCGCTGTGGCACGTCGTACCATGACCCGCCGCGGACCACCTTGCTTCCCGCGCTGTAGTCGCTCGCGGTCCACTCGGCCACGTTGCCGTGCGTGTCATACAGCCCCCACGGGTTCGGTTGGTAGGTGCCGACGGGCGCGGAGACCCGGAACTTGTCGTTCACCGAGTCCACCGCCGGCCGCCACGGCGCGATCGCCCCCGACGGCAGCGCCCAGGGAGCGTACGTATCGACGAACCGGAGACAGTGATCCGCGAGATTCGCGTAGGGGGAGAAGTCGGTCTGGGTGTCGCCGAACCACAGCGGCGTCGCGGTGCCGGCGCGGCAAGCCCATTCCCATTGGGTCTCGGTCGGCAGCGCGAAGGTCATCCTCGTCTTCCCGCTGAGCCACTTGCAGAAGGCCTCCGCCTCATTCCAGGAGACCCGCGCGACGGGCTGCTTCGGCTCGTTGACGGGGTAGCCGCGCTCCTCGATGCTGAACTGCAGGTAGTCGCCCTCCTCCAGCCGGCTGTCGTGTTGGGGGTCGAAGCGCGCGTACTGCTCATTCGTGATCTCCAGCGCCCCCATCCAGAAGGGCTTCTCGACCCGCGCCGCGGCCACCGGTTCATCCGGCGGACCATCTCGGCTGCCCATCACGAACTCGCCCGCCGGGATCCGGACGAGCTTCAGTTCCATCCCGTCGCCCAGATCGACCGTCCGCTCGGCCTGACCCTCCGGCGCCAGCCGCCGCTTTGCCTCCTGCGCATCGAAGGGCCAGCCTGCTACCGTCGGCGTCTTGCTCGCCGCGACCTCGGTCTGCACGACCGGGAACTGCGCCGAGAGTGTCGGCAGGTTGAGCACCGCCTCCGGGTCCTCGTCTATCCCGGCATACTTCGTGAACATCGCTCGCCGCCGATCGCGCATCGGGTCAACTAGCCCGTTCCCCACGATCTCATGCCACGTCCCGTGCGCCGGCGCGTTCAGGTCGATCCACGTCGTGAGTCGGTCCCACGCCTCCGGCTCCAGCTGCACGCCATGATGGCCCTTGCGCAGCAGCTGCATCAGCCGCGTCGTATCCGCCGCGAACTCACCCGGCATCAACAGGTGCATGTCGCTCTCGATCGTCGCGTTGCGCACGTAGCACTTCAGCGCCATGTAAGAGGGGGTGAACTTGGAGCCCTGCTGGTACCCATTGTCCGGCCCGGGCGGCCTCACCGCTGGCGCATCGCGCAGGTCCGCCACCTCTTCCCCGTTCGCGCCGGGCTTGCCGTCGTGGCAACTGATGCAGTACTTGTCCAGCACCGGCTGCACCTCGCGCACGAACGAGAACCCGCGTGTCGGGCCGTACCAGGGGGTGATCTCCACCGGCCCGCGCCGCGAGGCGGCGGTGGGGTACTTGCTCGGCGGCGCCATCTGCTGCCTCTCGTGGCAGCCGACGCACGACAGCGTCTCGCCGGGCATCGCCGTCATCCACGAACGCATCAGCTGGAGCGCCTGGCCCTTGTCGTCGAGCGGCTGTAGCGAGACCGGGGTGTTCGCCGGCACGCGGAAGAATGCCGAGCCGTCTTCCTCAACCGGAACCGTGCCCATGATCCGCTTCACATCCCACGGGCCGTCGTAGCCGACCCGGTTCACCTGCCCGCCCATGCCGTGGTAGGCGAACTGGTAAGTGAACAAGCGCAGCTTCTTGACGGCCCCGCGCGGGACGCCCTTCAGCCCCGGCCCGTCGTAGATGTCGGCCACGTAGACCAGACCGTCCTTGCGGCTCGGATCGACGCGGTTGGGGATTACCGGCGGTCGCGGCGTCGCCCTCAGGGGCACCGGCTCCAGCAGCGCATACCCCGGGACCTCCTTGATGAGGGTCAGGTTGTCGAACACATCCGCGAGGTAGATGCCCCAGTTCGACGCCGGCGTCGGCTTGCAGGCCACCAGGAAGTACCTGTCACTCAGCGGGTACGGGTGCAGGTACTTCGGCCAGCTCCCGCCCGTCAGGCCGTCCAGCAGAATCGGCTGCACCTTCTTCCCGAAGCCCGGAATCCGCTGCAGCGCGCCATCCGCCTCGTGCTTCCCGCGCGCGGTATCGAACAGCAGCAGTTCCCCCATGCGCGGGTTGTCGTGGTGCCCCACGACCACCGCGACGAACTTGGTCGGGTCATTGGGGATCGGGCGCGCGTAGAAGGTCGAGTTCGGCCAGTAGGAGTTGCTGCCGTAGTACTCCATCTGCTCCGTGCCGTCGGGGTTCATGTGGAACAGAATCCGCGACACGAAGTGCGGGATGTCCGAGTACTCCCAGCGCAGGTACAGCACCCGCCCGTTGTTCAGCACCGTGGGGCACCAGTCGTGGTCCTGCTCGAAGCCCAGTTGCCGGATGGCGCCGGTCTTGCGGTCGAGGTAGTACAGGTTCGACACGTGTGCCGAGCCCGTGACGCAGGGCACGCCCACGAAGGGTGCGGTCGAGGTGAAGATGATGTCCTCGTTCGGCAAGTAGCAGGAGTCGTAGTCGTCCACATCCGGCTCGTCGATCAGCGGAAGCTGCGTGACCCCCGAGCCGTTCGCGTTCATCTCGAAGATGCGCCACCGGCCGTTGTCCGCCACCGACGAGAACATGAGCCTGCCGCCGTCCCAGTGCAGATCGACATCCCCCACGAACACGTCCTTCGCGGGCCGATAGAGCGTCGTCAGCTCACCGTCGGGGTTCAGCCCGTTGAGCACCGCGATCTCGTTGTCGAAGCCGTTGCGCGGCAGGCTCGAGTTGCTCTCCCAGTTCGCGGGAAGACCCAGATTGCCCGCCGAGCGCTGGATGACCAGGAGCCTGTTGAAGTCCAGCAGCGGGTTGTCCAGCAGCGCCCCGTTCAGGCGCTCCACCATGCTGCGGGCTTCGTCTAGCGCTCCCTCGTCGCCGTCGAGCGCCCTCTTCTGCGCCTCCGGCAACCGATCCAGCAGCGCCAGGTACTCCGCGCCGTTCGCGTACTTCTCGGGGTAGGTCGCCACCAGGTCGGTGATCGCGCGCCGTATCGCCTCCGCGTCGATCCGCCCGATCTGCTGCTGCAAGAGCCTCGCCCGCGAGTCCACGATTTGGCCGAACCACTCGCCCTTCGCCAGGTACCGCAGCACGTTTCCGGTCAGTTGCTCCAGGTTCGCGCGGTGTTGGTTGTCCTCCAGGCCGTAGTGCGGACATCGCCAGCCGAGGGTGATGATCCGCCCCTTCCCGTGGCCGAACTCGCAGAACGGGTTCTCTCCCGCATCGGGGGACGCTTTCCCGATGACATTCCCGCCGTAAGGCCCCCCGCTACCATGAAAGTCCGAGAATGCCGGATACCCTCCACTCACCAGCCGGATCGGCTGACCGGGCGGGAAACCCTCATACACCGGGTGTTCGGGCGGGTTCGGCATCACGCCCGCCACGAACGTATCGACGCCGGACCCTCCCATGCGCGGCGTCGCCGGCTCCAGGCTGAGCGTCTGCACGTAGAACAGCGCGGTACCCGACAGGTACAGCCCGTGCCCCTGCTCCAGCCACCCGAGCAGCGCCCTCTTCACCGCCCCCGCATCCATCCCCGGCGGAGTCCCCGCATGCTCGCTATGCCACCACAGCACCCGTAGATCATCCGGGAGCGCCAGTGTGCCGTCCGCGCCCAGCGCAACCTCCCGCGCGCCGAACGTCTCCACCGCCAGCTCCCGCGCCGCGAGTTCGCCGGGCAGAGGATCGCTCAGCGCAAGCACACCCAGGCCAGGAACCGGCTGGGCCGACGCGGCCAGTGCTGAGGTGAGCATCAGTGCAACGACTGTGAGTGCACGCATGTGTTATCCTCGGGTCGTCGGGACTGTCCAAGTCTCGATCCCGCCTTCCGGATCGAGACGCAGGACTGTCCCTTGTTCGCCTTCCCAAAGCCAGCCGGTGCTCCCCTATCCCGTCATCTTCCGGAACCTCCGAAACGACCGATACAGCCCCATCCACTCCCTCACCAGCCCCGTCAGCCCCTTCTTCGGAGTCCCCTGCCCCATGTCCTTCAGGATCTCCAGCGCGGCGTTCCTTCCCGGCAGGCCGGTGATGCCGCCGCCGGGGTGTGAGCCGCTCCCGGTGAGGTACAGGTTCGGGATCGGTGTGCGGTACTGCGAGAGTTCCGGCAGCGGCCGGAAGCCCCATGCCTGGTGCATCTCCATGTCCACGTGCCAGGCGCAGCCGTTCGTGTTGTCGGTGAGCCGCCGCCAGTCCAGCGGCGAGGTGATCAGGCGCCCCAGTACCGCGCTCTTGACGTTGGGCGCATAGCGCGCGAACGTCTCGATCGCCCGGTCGGCGGTCTCCTCCCGGATGCCATCCCATGACCGGCCCTCGCCCAGGTGGAACGGCGCGAACTGCGACAGCCACAACGTGTGTTTGCCCTCGGGCGCGAGGCTCGGGTCCAAGGCCGTGCAGCACGCGCACCACAGGCCGGGCTCGCGCGAGGGCCGCCCGCTCTCGATGTCGATCCAACCGTCCATCACGTAGCTCAGCGAGGGCGCGATGATCGGCGAGGCGAGCGTCTGTTCCGGCAGACCACCGTAGCGTTCGAACACAGGCCGTTCGGAGAGCGCCAGATCAACCTTGAACAGTGAGGCACTCGTTGTCGAGACCTGCCTCACCCGTTGCAGCAAGCCGCTCGGCACGTCGCTCTCATCCATCAGCTCCAGGAACAGGCGCTTCGCGTCAATGGCGGAGATGACGTGCTTCCCCGCCTCGAAGGTCTCTCCGTCCTGGGTCGTCACTCCCGTCGCCCGGCCATTGGCCACATGCACCTTGCTCACATGGCTGTTGAGGGCGACCGTCCCTCCCGCGCCCTCGATGATGCTCGCCAGCGCGCGACAGAGCGCCCCCGACCCGCCCTTCGGCCGCGCACCGCCGGACAGGTGGCTGCCCGACTGCAACCCCATCGCGAGGGTTGAGCCCGGTCGCGTCGGCGGGGTGCCCGTCTGCACCGCCCACCACGCCATCGCACCCTTGAGGCGGTCGTCGGTGAAGAAGCGGTCGATGAACACGACGGGCGGCGTAACCAGCGCCCGGTACAGCTCCTGCATCTCCGCCGTCTCGGTGACCGCCAGCATGTCCGCCATCGTCGGCGGCGGGCCGACATCGAACGCCTCCAGCAGGTGCAGCGCGTGCTCCCAGAACTCGTGCCAGCGTCGGTAGTTCTCGACCTCCTGCGGCGCGAACTTCGCCAGCTCCTCGCACGTCCTCTCGACATCGCGCCACACCAGCCAGCTTGCTCCGTCGTCGTACGGGAAGAACCATAGCGGCTCGTGCCAGAGGTACTCGAGCCCGTGCTTCTCCAGCTCCAGCTCCTTGGGCACGGGGCCCGAGCACATGTGCTGATGATCCACGCCGCCCCGGTTCACGAAGAAGCCAGGGTTCTCGGGCATCGCCTCCGTTGTGCAGCATCCGCCCGCCACCTCCCGCCGTTCCAGCACAAGGACGCGCAGGCCCTGCTTCGCCAGGTACGCGCCGCAGGTCAGTCCGTTGTGCCCGCCACCGATGATGATCGAGTCGTACTCAGCCATCCGTCACTCCTCGCGGCTCGCGTTGCCCGAGTCATCCACCGCCACCACCCTATACTGCCTCCCCTCTCCGCCTTCCCTGTCCGTGTACTCCGTCGCGATGGTCGAGACGATCTGCGTCTCCCCGGCGTACACGCGGTAGTACGCGGTGTCCGGCTCCGGCGGCGCGTCCCACTTCACAAGGGCCTGCCCCTCGGCGTCCCTCTCAACGCGCACGTTAGTCACGGGAGAGGGCGGCTCGTCGTGGTACGCCGTCGTGTAGACCGTCACCGTTCCGGCGGCGACCGCATCGCTCAGCTTCCCGCCCCCCATCCCCACGACTCCCGCCGGGGCCTGCAGGTCGCCGAAGGCGTTCATCGGCGGGTGTTTCGGGTCATACACGTACTTGCGCAGCCTCAGGTCCGGCGCCCGGCCCTTCACCGCCAACGCGACGCGAACGTCCTGCGCATTGCGGTTAATCACCGCGATGGAGTAGGTCTCGGTCACGTTGTTCCGCAGCGCGCAGACCCTGAGGCGCGGGTCGTTGCAGCCCACCTCGAACACGGTCGCCGGGCCGCGGAAGTACTTCGTCATCAGCCCATAGGCGTAGTAGTGCGGCCGCGTGCTGAAGTCGCTGCCGCTCCACCTGAAGGTGCCCCACTTGTTGATGTAGTGCGCGTTGTACTCGTCCGGGAAGTCGGCGTAGGTCCAGTTGCCCATGGCGCAGATGCCAGCACTGATCGCTGCGATCGCCGCCTCGCAAAGCTGAATGCCGATCATCGGCTCGTCGGGCGTATCGAAGTAGACGCACCGGTCGAGTTCCACCCCGTCCACCGTCCGCCCGTCCTGCTTGCAGCCGAACTCGCCGAGGATGAAGTCCTTCCCCTTGGCCTTCGCGATCCCCCTCGCCCACCGCAGCTTGTCGAGGAACCACGGGTAGAAGCGCTCGTCGGTCGGTGGGTGCTCAGCGAAGTAGTGGTGCCCGCCGTAGATGGCCGTGATGTCATCCATGTTCTGCGCGGCCCACTCCAGCGTGTGCCAGTAGGAGAA